>SDBU01002446.1_pt1 | contig 24641 bp, 23 predicted proteins | sample 2277071 | NCBI WGS metagenome assembly SDBU01 (sample SAMN10397929, study PRJNA504765) | marine sediment metagenome | isolation source: marine sediment core GS08_GC12, 126 cmbsf | place: Arctic Ocean: Gakkel Ridge, Loki's castle | collected 2008
AGACCTGCTATAAAGCTTGGCGAGCACAATAAATATTACGGACCAGGGTCCGACTGTCTAAATATCATTGATCATCGGAATAATAAACGCAGAAAGCCGGTTGTACAAGATGTGTCGGAAGGAGTGAAACTCTGTGATTCTCTCCCAAATATTGACTTCGTGATGTCTATGGTGCTTCCCACAGATGTCAATCAAAGCACTGCCGATCGGTACCAAATGGAAGCCATGCTCAGTCACACCACAAAACCGATTATTTTTGTCTCTTATGATTTTAGCGGCTGCAGGGATAGTGTGGAAATGGCTGAAGCTGTAATGGGCGGGGTAGAAGCTTTACGACAAAATCCACTTGTAGCCTGTTACATAAATGTGCCATCGGGGCTCCTGCATAATAAAGATTCACTCCAAAAGCTGCTCTTTTTGGCTGAAAAGAATATTCCCTCTCTTTACATACCCTCTTCGACAGAAGGAGTTTCAAGCCCAATAACAACAGCGGGAGCAGTGGCCCTAGATTATGCCGGTGTTCTTATCGGACTGGTGCTATCTCAATTAAAACGAGAGGGGGCACCGGTTATTATCCCCGGTATGTCACCCGGCCCGCTAGATATGCGTACGACCGTAACTCCTTATTGTGATCCCGAACAGGGCATCATGCAATCCATGGCCAAATTTTATGGCTTCCCGATGTTCTCACTCGGAGGGGCCTCAGATTCCAAAGTGGTGGACCAGCAGGCCGCTGTTGAGGCCTCTTTGAGTCTGCTGTTTGAAACTCTCACCGGCAGTGACCTCATCCACGACCTTGGTTATCTTGAATCGGGACTGACATTCTCCTTTTCTCACTTGGCCATCTGCGATGAGATAGTCGATTGGATAAAAGCTTTAACTAAAGACGTCGCAGTGAATAAGGAGACTTTAGCCTTAGATGTCATTGCTGAGGTTGAACCTAAAGGTAATTATTTAGATACAGAACATACCCTCAAGCATTACAAGGAACGTTGGTATCCAAATCTCTTTGAACGAGGGACTTATGATTCCTGGCTTAAAGATGGTGGAAAGACGCTCGCTGAACGGGCTTCTGACAAAGTTGACCGAATTCTTTCCGAGCATGAATCTGAGCCTTTGTCCCCCAAAATAAAAGAGCGGCTTCAGGGGATTGTTCAAAAAGCCCAGACAAACAGAGAACCTACTTCTTAATAGAATTGATCTTCTTCTCGATTTCAGGCTGAGTGGGAAAGAGCTCGAGGGATTTATCCCAAGCGGCAAGGGCTTCAGTTATATTGCCCAGCCTATGATAACAATCTCCAATGGAATTTAGGATAAGGATGTTAATACCGTAATGGGTGATAGCTCTATTGAACACCGAGATGGCGTAATCAAATTCACCGAGGGCCCTATGGGCTTGACCCAGGAAAAAATACACTTCGTATCGAACTTTGGATGATTCCTGAAAGGGAAGCAGTATGGTTTTGGCCTTTTCATATTCTTCTATTCTCAAGTATAAACGCGCCAACACCACGGCGTACTCCTCAAAATTGGGCTGGCTGTGGAACGCTCTTTCCAAATGAAAAAGAGCCTTCTTGGTTTTTCCCTGGTTAAAATACTGTCTTCCCAAGACAAATGAATGAGAGGGATGGGATGAAGGCTCAAGAGTTTTTGAAAACAGCCAAGGCCTTGGAAAACTTGAGACAGGAGTAATTTCGAAAGGTTCTCTCTCTGAGTGTAAAGTCTGCTCGCCGTCCAGTAAAGAGACCTTTAGCCAATAAAAACCCGGAGAAAATTCTTCAAGTGCAAATTCTTCGCTGATGTTTAATTCATTTTTGTATGCGTTGACTTTCTTTGAGAATGAAAGAACACTTTCCTCTTCCCTGAAAATTTCGTATTTGAGACTTCCTTTTTCCTCCAATTCAGGACCTGCGCCAAAAATCTGGAAATACAAGAAAATCTTGTCCTGGAGAAGAAAGATATTTTTGGGTTGGGACAGAACCTGCTGTTTTCCTATCTTGAAAGGTATGAGGTTTAAAGAAGTGATGGGTTCTGTTTTGTAGCCTAATAACAGCCCGCTTAGTCGGGGAAATGCTTCTTCTTCAGGGATAAAGATATCTTTTTCCAGCGAGGTGAATTCCTGAGATGCCTCGTTTTTAAGAAGCACTGAGAACTTGTAGTTTCCAGGAATTAGGGGAAACATGTCATAAAGGTCGAAGGGCTTGTATGTGAGGCTCTTTAGCTGGTTTGCATTGATTTCTATGGGAAGAGATCCTTCATATTGATAAATCGTTATTCCTTCCAGGTTTGAGATCTGACCGTTAATCTTCAGGTTGGTGGTGTACTTGTCTTCAAAACTTTGGACAGATAACTTGTTGAGCTCTATGGAATAATGAACAAAATACTGGCCCGAATCTTCTTTTATAATTTGGACAACGGAATCGCTGTCGATGTAGTTTGCCGTATATTCAACCTCTACGATATCTTTGTACATCAAAAATTTCTGAGCATACATGTTATTGACTGCTTTTTCAGGAAGAGACTGGATGTTCTGGAGTAGAATATCAGAGGATAGGGAAGGGCGCCCAAATTGTGCTGATTCTCCCGGAATGAGGGACAGAGAGACTCTGGCCAGACTGAGACTGACTTGTTTCAATTTTTTGAAAGCCTGATCATAATTGGATTGGTCACCGAAATAAGATGTCAGCAAAGCTTGAGGACCGTCTCTTGTCGGGCTATACAGGATATAATCTCCTACCCCGCCTTTTTGGAAGAAGACGAGTTGAAAGCCCGCAGGCAGTCCATATTTTGATAAGCCTTGATAAAACCAGACTTCTGAATTGTAAATCTGAGCTTCTCCTGAAAACCTTTCAATATCTCGCGGTTCTCCGAGAAGAATGTAAAACCGACCTCGATCTGTTTTCCATCCTGGAATAGGTGCGGATCTTCCGAATGTATAATTGGCATGTTGGATACGTTGATAATGTTCTTCCTTGAATTCGTTAGTGGGTGTTCCTTGCGTAGGATCCCTCTGCTTCCAAAACGCTTCGATGAAAAGCTTTCGTTCTTTGTCTGTTTCAAGCTGCAGGAAAACATCTTTTTCAAGGGATGTGGTGATAAAGACAACTTCCTCTTCAAGCCATTTTTTAAACTGAGGAGGGAGGTCTTTAGGTGATTTTTTCTGGGGGAAAATTTGACACGGAAAGACGAGGAGGACGGCAGTTAAAATCAAGAGGATTTTAGCTTTCATTGTCAACTTCATATCACTTTAGTGACTCTCATATGGTATCTTTCTACAAGCTAAATGATACAAGAGTTTGTGAGAAAATAACAGTTTTGTTATTATCCCACACTCTTTGATTTTTTATCTGGAAAAAGACAAAATAACATTGCGTGTGGATTGTGCCGTTTCAGCCAAATTCGGACCACTCATGATATTTCTTAAGCGATGGTTTGGGTAAAGGAATGGTGGGCGATGCGGGATTTGAACCCACGACTTCTACCGTGTGAAGGTAGCACTCTGCCGCTGAGTTAATCGCCCAGCCAGGATTCTATTTTTAGTCGATTTTCTATTCATTGTCAATTTTGTTTTAAGAGCGCCTGAATAAAAACCATCGAAAATCAGTATCCCTAGTAGAGGATAAAAAATGGAACCTCTTTTTTGGATAATACTTGTGATTCCCTTTTTTCTCGTCTGGATCGTTTTCCGTCCGGAAATAATAGAGCCACAGCTCCTCAAGAAACCAGAATAAGCGGATTTATTCTCAACAGCCCCCTTTATTATTTCTAAGTCGACCTTATCTCCTTTCTCTAATCCCTTGATTGACAAGTCTATGTTTTCCAATTATAAATAGAATTATGGCTATACGAAAATGTCCATACTGTAAGGCAATCATAGAGGAAGGAACGGAGTTTTGTTCCAATTGTGGAACACAGCTTCTCTTTCCTGAGGATGAAAAAATCGAGGAAGAGATCCCTGGAGAGAAAATCGTTGATGATGACACAGACGACGATGACGACGATGAGGAGATAGAGCTGCCAGAGGACGAAAAAGACGCGGATCCTGCTAAGGGAGATCTCATAAAAAGTGATGAGGAAGTGGAAGCAAAAGAACCTGTTGAAAAAAAAACTGAAAAATCTGTAGATCTCCAGGATGTTAAAGAAGATCAAGAGCCGGTAGAAGAGATTCAGGAGAAAAAAGACGATTCAGATGATTTCCAAATTGAAGAACAGGAAGTGCTGTCAGAGGAGAAGAAAGATGAACCCGATGTTGAAGATGAAAGCAGTGAAGAGGAAATACTCGAGGAGGAGTCTGTAGAGATCAGTTTGGAAGGCATAGATGAAGAAGAGGTCATCAAAGAAATAGAAAAAGAGACTCATTCTGACAGCAAAGAAGAAGTTTTGAAGGTGGAGGATCTCGAAAAGACTGTAGAATCTTCTGATTTTGAGAAGCAGGAGATTGACCGGTTTATAGACTCTATGAGAAAGGATCAAGGTGAGGATGTTGAAGCGCCTCTCCAGGAGGAACTTGTTCAGGAAGAACCGGTCAAAGAAAAGCCTATTGAAGAAGAACTATCTGAAGAAAGGATTGTCGAGGATTCACCTTTACTTTCTTCCACTCCGCCTATTTTTAAAAAACAGATTATAGTGTCTCCGACCGATGACCTGCCGGCCTGGGCCTCTAAAATTAAAGAAAAGCCGCCTTCTAGTATCCCGAAAGAAAAAACGCCCACACTAGACACAGGAATGGGCCTGCCTGAGGTTGTTTCCCAAAAGGACCTCCCTTTCAGTGGAGAAACTATTGAAGCAGAGGAGGAAAAAACTAAAGAACCTCCCTCTCAATTATCGACCTGGCTTAAGTCCAGGGTTTTTGATGTCCTGTTTATCGGGGCTGTTTGGTTTATTACAACCTGGATCGCTTCTTATGTGATGGAAGTAAAACTATTTAAACTTATTTCTGTGGCGGCTCTTCTTTTATTGGCTTTTTATGTTGTTCTCTTGTCTGCATACTTATTCCTGTTCTTCTTTTTCCTTGGTGAAACACTCGGGGACTATCTTTTTAATCCAGTTCACAAGGCTGGGGCTGATCACTTAACTTGAATTTGCGGCCGAGAAATTTTGTTTTTGCTTTTTCATCTAGAGCTATCGTCTCCGGTGTGCCTTCCACCAGTATTTTTCCTTCATCGATTATATAGGCATAGTCTGTAATTTTTAGAGTGTCCCGGACATTGTGATCAGAAATGACAATTCCCATCGCCTGTCTTTTTAATTTGAGGAGGATTTTTTGAAGCTCTATAATCGTCAGGGGATCAATGCCAGTAAAGGGTTCATCTAGAAGGAGGAATTTGGGTTTGATGATCAGCGATCGGCATATCTCTAGCTTTCTTCTTTCCCCACCAGAGAGACTATGAGAAGACTGCTTGGCTAGAGATTGTAGTCCCAGTTCGTCAAGAAGTTTACGTATCGTATCTTTCTGTACTGCTTTTTTCTGACCTTGAAGCTGCATGATCATTTTAAGGTTTTTTTCTACAGTTGTTTTGAGAAAAACAGAATTTTCTTGTGGGAGATAGGTGATGCCTATTTTGGCTCTTTTATGAGTTGAATATTGAGAAATGTTCAAATTATTGAGTGAGATCGTCCCTTCATTGGGTTTTAGCAAACCAACGATTATCTGAAAAGTCGTTGTTTTTCCTGCTCCATTCCTTCCAAGCAGCCCAATAATTTGACCGGATGATACTTGGATATTGACACCATTGACCACAAAGCGCCGACCGTAGCTCTTTATTAAATTCTCTGCTTTGAGAACACTTGGTTGCTCTTCTCTGCCCATGTCAATTAAAATACTAGAATCAATTGATCTAGCTGTCAAGAAAAGATGAAAAAAGTTATCAGCGCTTCAAGACGAACGGATCTTGTTGCTTTTTTTCCCGAAGAGCTGGCGGGGATGCTTGCGGAAAAAAGAGCTAGAGTCTATGGACCGTCCGGACACACGTACAGCGTCGATCTCAATCCGAAAAATGTGCATTCAATAGTGCTCTGGTCTAAAAATTTCGACAATCTCATCAACAACAGTTTCCGTTTGAAAGACAGGCTTGAAAAATACGATTTGCTATACTGCCATTTTACCATCACAGGTTTGGGTGGCTCATTTATCGAAAGAGAAGTGCCTTCCCCAGATGAAGCGCTTCATCAACTGGACTCGTTGATTGAGATTGTTGGCCGGCCTGAAAGAGTCTGCGTGCGGTTTGATCCCATCGTTTTTTGGGACTCGGAGGGGGAGCTAAGGACGAACCTCCATGTTTTTGAAATGCTGGCCCCCGGTCTTGCCGCAAAGGGGATCAGGATCATCCGATTCAGCTTTGCTCAATGGTACAACAAGGCCAAACGGAGGGCTGCTGTGAAGGGATTTGCCTATGTTGATCCATCCGAAGAAGAAAAGAAAAGCAGGACGGCAGGCCTCGTTTCGATCGCTAAAACCTGGGATCTGCACCTAAATTCCTGCAGCCAAAAGTTTCTGACTGAGGTGCCGGGAATAAATCCTTCTGCCTGTATCGACGGAACCTTGCTGCAGAGTTTGCATCCACAGAAAGAGAGAGCGTCCATAAAGAAAGATAAAAGCCAGCGATCAGAGTGCGGCTGCACGGATTCTGTCGATATCGGAAGCTATTCGCAGTTCTGTCCTCATTCGTGTCTCTATTGCTACGCCAACCCTTCCCTGAATAATTCATAAAAAATGTTGAGTATTCACTAATAAATCTAAATTCAGTGGTTTTCTTGAGATTCTTAGATGAGCACATAAATAACTTCATTTTCACTTGTTACATTCTATTATAATCAACATTTTTTCCCCTTCGGGCGAGCCGATTTTACCGCATCTGGGGTGTTGCGGTGGTTCGCGGTGAAATACCACAGCTTCACTCACCGCGCCTACCATCTACGGCAAACTCGACTCGTGAATTATCCAGGGGGGTTATGAAGGATAGGGGATGTTTTCAAGTTCAAGGAGGTATTTTTTTAAAGGGAGCCCCGCCGAAAAGCCGCCCAGGTTTCCAGTGGCCAGCACACGGTGACAGGGGACAAGGATGATAAGAGGATTTTTCGAAAGCGCCTGTCCTGCGCTCCGGAAGCCGTTATGATTCATCTTCAGGGATAATGATTTATATGTCTCCGTCTTTCCATAGGGAATTTTTGCAGCTTCTTTCCAAATGTTCTGCTGGTAAGGAGAGCCAAATATAAAATGAATAGGAAGCTTACTAAAATCAACTTTTTGACCATTGAAATATTGATTGAAGAGTTTGTGTTCGACCTTAAAAGCCGCTTCGTCAACAGTGGGTGAGAAACCTTTTTTTTTGAGTAAATCTTCGGCCTGGCGGATAATATTATTTGTCTGAGAATAGTGAGCCAGACACAGGCCTTGTTCGGTTTTTGCCAAGAAAATTTGACCGAGAGGAAAGGAGAGGATGGAGGTGATCATTTTGGCCTAGATGCCGACACCCAGACGTTCGGCAAGGGCAGGCGGAAGATTGGCTGCAATAATTTTCCTCTGTGCTTCGCCGATATCATACTCAAGACGGAAAAATTTGAGTTTTTTTGTTTTGGAATCATAGATGGCACATGCAGCACGGGGATTTCTGTCTCTAGGCTGGCCGATCGAGCCAGGATTGATGAGGTATTTTGTGCCCTTTTCGAGCTTGATTTCATTTGAATTGCCGGTAAGAAAAGTGCCTTCTACAAAATGATCTTTTTCCGTGTAAACAAATGGAAAATGTGTGTGGCCGAAAAAACAGATAGGGGTTTTGACATACAGGAAAGCTTCCGCAGCATCAAATTCTCCAAAGATATAGTGATCTTCATCGAACGGTGCCCCATGGCAGATGGAAATTTCATCGTTAATGACGAGGGGGCCCTTTTTTTGCCGCTCGAGATACGTGAAGTTTTTTTTCAAGATATTCTGTCTTGTCCAGTGTATGGCCGAAATAGCAATGGGATTAAAAGTCTGAACCGTCTCGATTTCACAGACGGCTTTATCGTGGTTGCCCCGGATTGAGGATAACGGTTTCAAACCCTTGATTTTTTGGATTATCTCATTGGGTGAAGCCCCATATCCCACCAAGTCCCCCAGAAATAAATAGCGGTCGATTTTATGCTTTTGGGCAAATTTCAATAAAACGAGGAAGGCTTCGAGATTGCCGTGGATATCTGTGAAAATCAAATAACGCATTTCTAGTCTTATATCACATTTTCATGGACAGAATCATACATTTTATGCGCTTGAAAAGAACTTCTTACGAGTGGACCCGAGACAACATCCTTGAAACCAAAATCGAAAGCGATCTGTTCGAGCTGTTTGAACTCGAGTGGGGAATAGTATTTCTGGACAAGGACATGTTTTTGAGTGGGCTGGAGATACTGGCCTAGAGTGAGGAGTTTGCATGCGGCGTTTTTGAGGTCGGAAAACACTTGGAGAATATCTTCCATTTTTTCTCCTAAGCCGATCATCATCCCCGACTTGGTGACCATCCCTTTTTTTGCGGCCGTTTTGAGGATGCCAAGTGACCGGTCATAAAAAGATTTAGGCCGGTTGATGAGAGGATAGAGGGAAACCGGTACTTCCAGATTATGGTTGAGGATATCCGGATGGGCGTCTATAACCGTTTGGAGTGCGGAGGTGTTTCCGTTAAAGTCCGGTATCAGAGCCTCAACTTTGGCTTGAGGAGATGTCTCTCTTATCTTGGATATTGTCTCCGCGAACCTAAAAGCTCCTCCGTCCTCTATATCATCCCGAGTGACAGATGTGATGACGACATAATTTAGGCCCATGAGAGACGCTGTTTCGGCTATATGAGAGGCTTCATCAGAAAGAGAAGAAGGAGCTCCTTTTTTGACAGCACAAAATCCGCAATTCCGAGTGCAGGTGTCGCCCAGGATAAGGAATGTAGCGGTCTTGTGTGACCAGCATTCAGAAATATTGGGGCACTTGGCACTCTGGCAGATGGTATGGATGTTCTGTTTTTTTACGAGATTGGAGACATAAAAAAAATTCTTGTGCGAGGGGAATCTGACCTTAAGCCACGGTGGTTTTTTGGACGTTTGAGTTTCAGTCTGGAGTTCCAAAGGTGTGTTTTTAGTATTCGAAGTAACGTTCTCTTCTTAAGCGCCTTCTCATCCGCTTGCGGGCCTGGATTTCTTTCATCCGCCGCTTCTCGCCGGGTTTGTAGTAAACAGAATGCCTTTTGATCTCTTTAATGATCGCTTCCTGCTGTACTTTTCTTTTAAACCGTTTGAGTGCAGATTCGATAGATTCACTATCGTCTACGACAACAAAAGCCACTAAACTCACCTCCTCTAATTGGACAGAGAACTTATACCCCGAATCGCGCCCTCTTGTCAAGGTTAATGACGAAGAGAGAGCTCGGGTGTTAAGGGACGAAAACAGTGAGTGCGCGCGGCATTATGGTCAAGGTGATTTTGTCTCTTATCCCGAGGTGTTCCCCGTGGTACTGGACATGAAGATCACGGCCTCTAAAGACGGCTTTTTTTGCTTTAAAGTGGGGTAGTTTTTTTTGAAATGTGCCGAAATAGATGCGGGGGAAGGCAAACAAATACTGAGTGGGAGTGATCTCAAAAAATGTGATGTCGATATAGCCGTCATCGGCAACGGCTTGAGGTGCAATTTTCCAGCTGTAGCCAAAGTAGTTTGTCTTTCCGAAAATACAGTCAAGAGCATGGATGGACATGGATTTGTTCTCAAAGGATACTCCGTCATCATCCACTCCCTCGAAGAGCTCGACGTTAAATTCTTTTTGCGGGAACTTGAATATGTTTAACCCTGCCTTCAGATGCCCCCAAAGACCGGGGATATCGTGCTGATTCTTTTCGTAGGTGATTTGCGCGGTGGCTCCAATGCTGCCGAATGTGGCGGTATGTCCTTCGATATCGATGAGATCGATCTCTTTTTTTTGTCCGTGCTCGATAAGCTGGAGAGATTTTCGTATGTTCAGAGGGATTCCCAGAGATTTTCGGAAGGCGTTTCCGCTTCCAAGAGGGAGTATGGCTAAGGCGGTATTCTTTCCCCTGTTGGCCTCCGTGATGCCTTGAATGACGTCGGCGATTGTGCCGTCTCCTCCAGCAGCGATTAAAACATCACTTTCCTGGCTCAATAATTTTGCCTTTTGAATGGTGGCGGCCTTATCCTGACAGCTGTCGAAAATTCGACCCGCGAAATGGTGCTGGAGATAGGCCCTCGTCTTTTTGTGCTTTCTCGATTTGTGTTTGGCTGCGGCGGGATTGATGATGCAGGAGATTGTTTTTTGAGCCATGGAATGGATCTTTATGTGTTTATTTTTACCAGAATACGCGGGCTGCGGCAATGAGATTTTTAGAAGCCGGATGGTTTGTAGTGCCTGATCGTTTCCTTGAGGCCTGCCTGAAGGGAGTGGCGAGCTTTAAAACCGAAATCTTTTTGGGCTTTGGCGGAGGAGAAAACCCAAGGAGTCTGGATCATCGCCCGCCATACTCTCCGGCCGAAATGGATACTTATGATGCCTGTGGACTTGAGAATATCGATGATCCAAGCAGATAAATAAATGACTTTTTCGGGAAGAGGAAGAAAAAGGGATGTTCCCAGGACTTGATCTTTAACGGCAAGAATAATCTTTTTCCAGGAGTATTCGACTCCATCCGTCAGATAGTAAATCTGTCCGATAGTTTGAGGAGAAAGTGAGGCCTGGATGATACCCTCAACAAGATCATGGATATAGATGAGGCTGGTCGAACCGGCTCCATTTTTGAAAAGAGGCACGATTCTCCTTCTGATGAGTCTTATGAGGAGTTCGGTTTCCATCTGCCTGGGCCCATACACGTTGGGAGGCCGGATAATCGTGATGGGAAGCCTATCCCAGATCGCACAGAGGGCCTCCTCTCCGAGCAGCTTGCTCTTTCCGTATCGGGACGTAGGGCAGCAGATTTGTGTTTCATTCGAACAGGAGCCGGGAAGGGATGGCCCGGAGGCTGCAATGGAAGAGGTGTAGACAAATCTTTTGAGATTCGGGTTGGAGGTGAGTGAGGCCAAAGCCAGGTTTTTTGTGAATTGGTGATTGGCACGGTCATAGGTGTCTGACGGGGCCGACCGGATGCGCCCGGCGATATGAAAGATATAATCCTGACCATGAACGGATTTTTCAAGGGAGGGCATATCGTCGATATCTCCATTGAGTATTCGGACGGGAAGGCCGGAGAGAATTTTTGTCTTGCTTTTTGGCCTGATAAAACAGGTGACATCCCAGTTTAATGCCAACAGATATTCGACCAGATGACTTCCGATAAAACCTGTCGAACCTGTGACTAGGGCTTTAGGGGTCATAGTGTTTGTTCCTTGTGCTGTTTTTTGGGAATAAGCTTAACCAGGGGGACATACATCAAAAGGGAGAGAACGATAAAGATAATGAGATAGACATATCCGGGGAGGGCGACAAGGTGGCCGAAGAGGGCGATCAGATAGAGGCGCGGCAGCCGTCCGACAAGGAGGGCAAGGAGGTACTTAAGAAGTGGGAAACGAGCCATGACGACAAGGAACCGGAAAGGATAGATGGGAATGGGCGTAAAGGCCACGATCACCATCGTCCGGAAAGGCGCCTTGTTAAAAAGCCGTGTAATCTTGACAATGAATTTGTGTTCGAGGATTTTGTCGAAGAATTTTCGATCGACGATATATTCAAAACAAGTGTAGTTGATGGTTTCGCTGGCCAGGATCCCGGCTACTCCAACGAGAGCGATGATGAGGGGTTCATGGAATCTGGCAAATAAGATGATTGCCGGATCATAGGGAATGACATCGATGAGAAAATTTCCGGGGATGGAATAGAGGAACAATACCCAGAGATGACGGCTGCTTTGTAGGGACTGCGAGCTGAAATAGATCACGAAAAGAGCGGCGACAAACACAAGTTCGCCGACAAAAATGATTGTGCGAGTTCTTTGAGAAACGGGTGATTTCATCCAGGCCCTAATAGCGCTGAATCATGATTTTTGGTTTACCCAAATCTTTCAGCTGGATGCCTCCTTGGTTCGGCGCGTCAAATTGTCCGTTGCCGTCCACATCGATGAAAATGGGATTGGTCAGGGCATAGGGGAGAGTGGCGTTTTCGAGCAGACCCGAGCTTGATCGAGCTTGCAGAACTGGAAATAAGCTTTGTTTTCCCAGAACTTCAACCGCAATGTAGGAATCTTCTGAAAGGGTTAGACCGATTTCCTCTGAAAATTGGATGATGGATTCCGAGTCGGCCGTAACCGGAAGGATTATTTTTCTTTCGCCATTGATGATCAAGCGTACTTCACTGATGGAAATCCAAGGTGTGCACTGAACTTGAATCTGGACAGCCGCTTTGCCGTCTTTTGCCGTAAATGAATCTCCGGGGATGTGTGTCTGGTTGATGGTGTAATCGATAATCGGGCCGTTGGACAAAAACGAGTGCCCTTTTTTAAGGGATTCCAGGAGGGCGTCAACATTCAGATTTTTAGCCTTCTCTCCGTTGTAATAGACATATGTTCTGGAATATCCAGGCTCGCCTCTGGCGATGGAGTGCGCATCTGAGTTGCCGACGATGGGGAAGTAGAGGCCCCTATTGATGAGATGAAGCCAGTCCATAATGGATGTGAAGTTCGAAGAGTAAAAATAGGGTCCGTTCATAACTTCAAGGACATTAAATGTTGTGTCAAAATTGGTTTTAGCCGTCGAAGCGGAGTTCAGGTCAAGCTGATAGTTGTTGAAATAACCCAGGGTCCCGGAGCGTGGATGGTTGACCTGAAGGATGGCTTGAGGATCCCTTTTTCGGCTTGCGGCAAAGAGAGGGGCGGCTTCATCGGAGTATGAGTCAATGGCGCCATTAAACAGGGCGTTTTTGTCGGGGATAAGAGGATAGGTGTTGAAGTGGATCACACCGCCTTTGGTGACTTCGCTTCCGATGATAACGGCCAGATATTTGTCCAGCTCGAGCTTTTTGAGATCCGGATTGTAATCGGTGATGGTATTGTGGTCGGTCGATACGGCTACATCCACACCTTCGGCGACAAGGGATTTTAACCTTTCCTGTATTTTGACGCGGCCGTCGGAATATATAGTGTGCATGTGTGCATCAAAGGAAATGAATTTTTTTGTATCGACAACTTTGTCAATGACAAAGACCAGCTCCTGTTTATCTCTACGAAACATCTGTAATGTTATCTCTGTGATCTTTTGGTCCATCGTGTATTCGGGCCCTCGTGAAGCATAGACAAGATATGTTCCCACGGGCAGATCAACATCCATACCTTCTTCCGGGGGGTAACAGGAGTTTTTGGATGACTCCCTGCTTCTTCCGCTTTTTACCGGATTTTCAGGGGTAAAATAGGGAGAGGGTGTTGGATCGAGGCCGATAAACGTGACTTTTCCAGGGACATGCTCTCCCGCCGTGTTTGTGATATTTACGTGGACGGGCGTCGTGGATGGACTTTGTATAGTACAGGTGTTGTTATCATCAGGTTTAACTGAAAAAATTCTATCGTTTACAGCCGGGAAAAAATTGGTTTGGGCCCGATAGACTCCTTCAGGGAGGAGGACATCATAGGAATATGTGTTTCTTAAATAGGAGCGGAAATAGACGGCGCCGGAAAGAACATCTCTGATGGTGAGTTCCAGCTCGCTTCCATTGTAATCAGTGAATGAGACAGTGGCCTTTTCAGGTTTGACGTCTGTGAGTCCATAGAGATTTTCAAGCAGGATTTGGGCATCCGTATTGACGAAAAGAGAGTAATGAACGGAATAGGATTTCCCGGGTGGCAGATTATCCGGTGAAATTTCACCCGATGCAGTGACAGGATTTTTATTCATCCACCCCAAAAAGTGTTCCCCTCTTGGATAGACGTTAAAACGAAGCGCGGGTGAGCTCTCTCTATTGAAGGGGCTGAAGTTATAGTTGTGATTGGCCGTGAAATAGACACGGTACCGGAGGTCCTTAAATTCTGTTTTTCCCGTGTTTTGAATCGTCGAGCGGATGTCGATCCGGCCGGTTTCAGGAGTGAAGAGGTATACGGTTTCAATACTAGCGCGGAGGCCTTTTTCTCCTTGGAATTCTGCTCCGGCACGGACTTCAAAAGATCCGTTTTCAGCATTGATTTTTCCCGGTTCGACAGAGGTGTAGCTAATGAGTATTCTCTTTCCATCTATGCGGAGGTCTGGTGCGCCTACGGCCATTTTGCTCTTTTGTTTTTTGCCTGCGGGAACCATGCTGATGAGGCTTCCCCGGGCATCGGCGATGTAGTAATAGTTATTGGAATACAGCCGTCTGGACGTTCCTCCAATGAGGATCAAATACTCTCCATCAGTAATGAGATAGTCCCCTTTTTCCCATATGGAACAGAATTTTTCCGGCAGATCGCTTTCATCTTCGATGACTGTGATCTGAAATTCTGCGGCCTGGATGGAAAGGGGCAGCAAAAGCAAGACCAAAAGAGCAGAGATTATTGTTAGTTTTCTCATAAGGCGTCTCCATTCAAAGTAACTATTATTTATTGGTGATAACGATATATCAAAGTTAGTCTTAATTCAACTGGCTTCAAAACTGGTTGCAGAGGAGGGGGGCGTTAAGATAAAATTAAAATCCTGAACACGGAAACACAGATGAAGAATCTATCAGAAGTACACTCGGTCAAAGGAAAGAAATTTCTCGTGAAAGTCGAGACATCTCACGACCAACCCGAATACCAGAAATATGATGATCTTCGGTTTGAGATCTGGGAAGAGCCAAATGACAAGATGTCCGGCACACGAAACATGGTCTGCGAAAACTATTTTAGCGACGGGAGCGCCCTGTTTATTGCTGTCTATGTGGCTGAAAAAAATGGTGAATTTATAGAGGATAAAAAACATTTTGTGGGTTTTTCCTACGGATTTGTTGGGGTTGAAGATAAAAATGTCGGATTCAGGGATCCGGATAATCTTGTTTATTACTCAATGTACACAGGAGTAAAGGACACGTATCTAAAATATGGACTCGGCATCCTCATCAAAAAATTCCAGAAAAAGACTCTGTTAGACATTTTTAGTGTGGGCACGGTGTCCTGTACTTTTGATCCGCTGACAGGTGTCAATGCCTACCGGAATATCCATTTTTTCGGGATGGACGTCGTGGATTACAAAGTGGACCATTATGGCTCTTTTGGAGGCCGCTTGAATAGGGAGGATGTTCCCTGTGACCGGTTTTGCATTTATTGGCGGCTTAAAGAGGAAGTCCAAAGACCGGAAATCGAAATCCTTAAACTGCTCGATAACGACCATCTTGTTTTATCGTCTGAAATCCGGGAAGTTGAGGGAAAGGACAGACGTGTTTCGTTGGCTGTTCCCAAGGATTTGAACTGCGACTTGGCGGAGGAATTTTTGCTCATCGAGATCCCGTACGATTTTTACACCATGGTCCGAGCGACGGATGTGCCTGACGAGGCTATCAGAAGGATTCCCCTGGACTGGCGGTTAAAAACACGAAAAGCATTTCTGACTCTTTTGGAACGGGGCTACAAAGTTATTGATTTTTTGTCTGTTGAGCATGAAAAAAGAATCCGTGATTTTTATGTCCTAAAAAGATTAGAATAGAAATTCATTCTTGATTAAGGAGGAGGTTTGATATGAAAAAATTTGGATTAAAAACGCTGGGAATTGGGTCTTTAACGATATTGATAATATTTTTATTCAGCCTCGGTGTCGCGGCCGAAGAAGAAGGGAAGCCGCTTGTTCTTCAGGAGATGAGCTGGGTGGATGTCCAGGAGAACCTAAAAGAAAACGATATGGTGATTATTCCCATCGGTTCGACCGAGCAGCATGGCCCTCACCTGCCGCTTGGGACGGATTCCTACATTGGACTTAAAATCTCAAGGATGATATCGGCAAGAACCGGTGTTGTGGTCGCCCCAGTTCTCTGGTCAGGATACAGTGTGTACCATTCGGGTTTTCCTGGCGTTTTGAGCCTGAAACCGGAAACCATGGAACAGGTCCTCTACGAAACTGCCACAATTTTGATTAAATATGGTTTCAGCAAGATCATGTTCTTTAACTCCCATGGTGGAAACAAGGTGGTTGAAAACAAAGTCATCCACAGGATCAATCACACCACAGAAGCCATCGCTGTTTCAATCGGCATTGGAAGTCCCATTCAGAAAGGCGGTGGGGAGGAGGATGTTTTTTTTGATAATCATGCCGGATTGAGCGAGACCTCATCGATGCTCTTTGTCCGCCCCGATCTGGTCAACATGGGGAGAGCAAAAAAAGCAGAGATCACTTTCACTCCCCAACAACAAGCTCTTCTTGATGCGGGCCGTAAAAATCCTGATTTGATGATGGTCTGGAATACTCTGTTTGGAGTTCCTGTAGAGACCAAAAAGGGAGGGGCCAGCCATGAGATTTCCAGCAACGGTATCTGGTCTTTTGAGGACCCGGCTCTTGCGACAAAAGAGAGGGGAGAAAAGGCGGCAGAAAGCATGGCCGATTATGCAGTAAAATTTATTGAAGCTTGGAAGCAGATCAAAAATTAATTCATAATAATATAAGATTGAGATCATCATAAAGGAGAGAATCTGATGAGAGAAATCAGCAGAGAGGTCGAAGATGCCATCAAAGAAGCCATCCGGCTGGAAATCAACGGCCGTAAATTTTTCATGCATGCCTCCGATATCACCGAGCATGAGAAAGGGAAAAAAATGTTCCGGTTTCTTGCCGATGAGGAAATCAAGCATATGAAGGTATTCGGAAAGCTGTTCAGCCAGATCTTGGACAGTGAGGACTGGAAACAGTACATCAGAGATGAAGAACTCAGGGGGGAATCTCCACTTATAGAAAAATTAAAAGAAAGAATGAAAAATGAAGAGGGGAAAGGAGAAGTCGAAGCCTTAAGAGTGGGAATGGAGCTGGAGAAAAGTGCCATCGATTTTTTTAGCAAGGCATCGTTTGGTGCCGATGACTCGATGGCGAAAAAAATATTTCGGGAGATCGGAGAAGAAGAAAAGTTTCATTTCGATCTGCTTCAGGCTCAGTATGATTCGGTCACACACTCGGGATTCTGGCTCGGCAGTGCCGAATTTCAGATGGATGGAAAGTGGTGATCAATAAATAAAATGTCCATTTCAGGAAATATTGTCACGACCGATAGGCTGACTAAAATCTATTCTACGGGAAAAATCCAGGTTATAGCGCTCAATGAGGTCTCTCTTTCCATAGAGAAGGGAAGTTTTTACGGCATTTCAGGACAATCCGGTTCCGGAAAATCAACCGTTCTCAATCTCCTTGCCGGATTGGATACACCCACTTCGGGGACAATTGAAGTTGAGGGCGGGAAGATCTCTCAGATGAACAGCGATGAGCTTGCCCGTTATAGGAGGGAGGGGGTAGGAATGATTTTCCAGTCTTTCAATTTGATTTCTTCCTATACGGCACTGGAAAATGTTGGGCTTCCCCTCCTTTTTTCAGGAATTCCAAAAAAAGAAAGAGGGCGAAGGGCATCGGATATATTGAAAATAGTTGGCCTCCAACACCGCCACTTGCATCGGCCATCCGAGCTTTCCGGGGGTGAACAGCAGAGAGTTTCCATCGCGCGGGCACTCATCAACAGCCCCCGAATTCTTCTCGCTGACGAACCGACAGGAAATTTAGACAGCCGAACATCTAAGGAGATTGTCGAGGTGCTCTCAAAGCTCAATATCGACCACGGCGTGACAGTCATCATGGTGTCCCACGAGGAAGCCCTTTTAAAAGAGTTTGCCAACGAAGTGATTTGTCTTCAAGATGGTAGAGTCATAGATGAGGAAAAGATTCGATGAGAATTGCAGACTATATCGATCTGTCTTTTTCCAACCTATGGAAGAAAAAACTTCGGACTTTCCTTACGGCTTTTGGAGTGGTTATTGCCATAGGAGCTCTGGTCTGCATGGTCGCCTTCGGTAAGGGCATGCAGAAAAATGTTGCGGAGCGTTTTAAGGAACTTGAACTGTTCAATTTTATTACGGTCTATTCCGGTTCACTGATTCCAAGGGGCATACTGTCAGGAGAAGAAAGCAGGGACACAGATTCCGAAATCATTCCCCTTGATGATGATGCCCTAAAAAAAATCAAGAAATTCAGGGGTGTGGAACTGGTTCTTCCCGATATTCGGTTCCCTGCCGCCATCAGTCTTGACGGTCAAGAAAAATTTAGTCTTATTCAAGTCATTCCGACAGAGGTTTCCTCCTCAAAAACCATGCAGTTTCGGGCGGGACAATCTTACTCAAAGGATAACAGGGATTCCGTAATCATCAGCGATTCTCTTCTTGTCGGTTTCAAAATCAAGGATTTTTCTTCGATAATAGGCAAAAAAATAAATATCACGACGCTTACGATCGATCTTTCCCGCTTCAATCCCAATGATTTGACGTCGCTTTTTCGTGGAGATGATCTTCCTTTTTCTAAACAGAACTATGAGATGACCATAGCCGGCGTGGCCGAAAATATGGGTTTTGGCGGACCGGCTCTGCTAAAAAGTGATGTCTATCTCTCCCCCGAAACGGCCGGGACGATGAAAAAACTTCCCATCACAAATCTTTGGGATCTCCTGCGGGAGCCATCAAGCATAAGAGGGTATTCTCTCGTCAATGTCAGGTTATCCTCTCCGGATTTAATCGATACGGTCAAGAAAAAAATTGAAAATATGGGATTCCGTACATTTGCTCTTATTGACCAGTTTGAAGAATTTCAGAAAGGATTTCTTTTTATGGATCTGTTTCTGCTGGCTTTGGGCATGATTGCCGTTGTAGTCGCTTCCCTTGGGATCATCAACACCATGATCATGTCCATACTGGAGAGATACTCTGAAATCGGGATCATGAAGGCTGTGGGTGCCAGTAATAGAGACATACAAAAAATCTTTTTCTTCGAGACCATCTCCATAGGATTCTTAGGGGGTCTTTTTGGCCTGGGACTGGGATGGGGAGTCAGCCTCCTCATCAATAAGGTCGTCAATTTTATTCTTTCAAAACAGGGTCTTCCCTACATCGATTATTTTAGTTTTCCTCTGTGGCTCTGTGTGGGAGCTGTTGGTTTTGCCGTTGTGATCAGTCTTGTTGCCGGAATCTATCCGGCCGCACGGGCAGCACGTGTGGATCCTGTGGTTGCCCTCCGTCATAATTAGAAACAAAAGTGAAAACTCAACTTGACTGTTTTCCCTGCCTTATTAGTCAGGCACTCAATACGGCCAAGATAGTTACGACCGAAAAAGAAAAAATCCACAAGGTCATGAAACAGGTCTGCCTGTTTCTCCCCACGATGTCGCTGGATGTCACGCCTTCTGAGTTTGGCCGGGAAGTCTATTGGATTGTGTCAACAGTCACAGGTATTAAAGATCCATTTCGGGAGATGAAGAAGCTGCACACGAAACAGGCCCTCCGACTTTATCCTAAATTAAAGGACCTTATATTGTGTTCGGAAGATCCTCTGTTGATGGCCATACGTATATCCATAGCTGGGAATGTGATTGATTTTGGTACGACTCAAAAATTTGACATGGAGAAGGATCTCGATGCGATGCTCAAAATGGATTTTGCCGTCAATCACTATCAGGCGTTTTGTAAGGCTCTGAATGAGGCAAGCACAATCCTTTTTATAGGTGACAATGCGGGAGAAACCGTGTTTGATCGCCTGCTCATCGAAAAACTTGGAAAATCTGTGACGTATGCTGTCCGTGAGCGTCCGATCATCAATGATGCCATTTTTGAGGATGCCGTCGAGGCCGGAATCGATAAGGTCGCAGAGATTTTTTCTTCCGGCTGTGATGCTCCAGGGTGTATTTTAAGTCTGTGCTCGGATGAGTTTCTTGAACTCTATAATTCGGCCGAGTTAATCATCAGCAAAGGACAGGGGAACTACGAAGGATTGTCCGATGAACACCGGCCCATTTTCTTCCTTCTTAAGGCAAAATGTCATGTGGTTGCGGCGGATATCGGTGTGCCTCAGGGCAGTGTTGTGCTGAAAAAAGCGAACATTTGAACTTTTCAGTTCACTCATATATGATTTCTCCGTCTTTATCAATTCATACTGCTGTACGAGTGGGGACTCAAAGCCGAAGATATTTTTACGATCAAAGCGGCGTACGCCCATGGATTGGGCTAGATGGACCTCTCTTAAGTGAATGTGAAAGAAGTCAGCGTTTGAAAAAGGATAGGACTCTATTCTATTTCCCCACTTCATGGTAGCGGAAACAGTCGACTGTATGGTCGTTGACCATACCTGCAGCCTGCATGAATGCATAGCAAATTGTAGAGCCGACAAACTTGTATCCTCTTTTTTTCAAGTCGAGGCTCATGGCATCTGATTCAGATGTGTTGGGGGGAAGATCGCTGAGTTTTGTCCAGGAGTTTTTGATCGTCTGTCCTCCGACAAACTGCCAGATGAAAGAGTCAAAGCTGCTGAATTCCTTTTGAGTTTGGAGAAATATCTTGGCATTCTGGATGGCAGAATTGATCTTCATCCGGTTGCGGATGATCCCTTTGTCGAGAAGGAGTTCCTGGAACTTATTTTCATCATACTTGGCAATCTTTTTGACGTCAAAGTTGTCGAAAGCCTTACGGAAATTCTCGCGCTTTTTGAGGACGGTCATCCAGCTTAATCCGGCTTGCATGGCATCCAGAACGAGAAATTCGAATAGTCTTGTATCCTCGTGCACCGGTACTCCCCATTCTTTATCATGATATTCTATCATCAGGGGATCACTCCCCACCCACTCACACCGCTCTTTCATTGGGGCCTGGCCTGAAAAACATGCATATTTTCTTTCCGTCCTCTTGGGAGTATAAAACTATTCCATAATAATTTCCAATCCAGATATAACATGACAATTATCAATGTCTGGCTTCAATTTTTATTGATTTATTTTTTAGGGGGGGATTGGATATAATGAAAGTCTCTTGAAAGAATTACTTTTTGCCGGGGTATGTCTAGTTCTTTTTCTTTTCTTTCTCTTAGGAGAAAAAATACATCTTGCTTCCAAGATTAAAAAAATTCCTCTTCGCATCTGTATCACCGGAACGCGGGGAAAATCCACCGTCACCCGCCTCATTGCCGGAATACTGAGAGAAAACGGTCGGAAGGTCCTGGCCAAAACTACAGGTTCCCGACCCGTGATGATCTTTCCGGATGGGAGTGAAAAGGAAATCCTAAGACGGGGCCCGCCTTCCATCCTTGAAGGGAAAGATGTTTTAAAGGCTGCCGATCAAATTGGAGCACAGGCACTCGTGGTAGAAATGATGGGCATCCGGCCTGAAACGATGTGCATCGAATCTCTCCGGCTGTTTCACCCCCATATCCTGGTCATCACAAATGTACGCCTCGACCATCAGGAACAGATGGGAGCTTTGAAAGCAGACATTGCTGCGAGCTTTGCTTCGGCCATTCCCAAAAAGTGCACGGTATTTGTGCCGAAAAAAGAATTCTTTCAAACGTTTGAAGAAAAAACAAATAGAGTGAAATCCAAGATTATTAGAGCGCCGGAGGCAATAAACCAAAAGAGTGTAGATAAAGGGAATCTTGAGACCTTCTATGAACGGGACGTTCATCTTTCTCTTCTTGTGGCCGAATATTTGGATATCGATAGACATGTGGCCCTTTCTGGAATAAAGAAGAGTCAGAGTGATACGGGGAGCTTAAAGGCCTGGATGTCCAAAACCGGCACTTTGCCGAAGGACTGCTGGTTCATCAGCGCTTTTGCGGCCAATGAGCCCGAATCGACCGCCGTTGTTCTCGATTATTTAAAAAAGAAGGACGTACTCAAGGGCAAAAAGCGAACGGCTCTTCTCAGTTTCAGAAAGGACAGAGGTGATAGGACTCTTCAATGGCTTCGCGCGCTTGAGGGAGGTTTTTTGTCTGAGTTTGACAGAATCTTTCTGTTGGGGGAACATGCTGGTGTGGTCTTAAAAAAAATTAAGTCTGTCTCCAAAGGACAGGACTTTATTGCTCGAACCGCTGGTTCTCCGGCAGAGATTATGACGGATGCAGTTTTTCAGGATAAAGAATCCGTAGTCGTGGGGATGGGAAACATGGCCGGTTTTGGCCACAAGCTGGTCCAATACTGGGATACTATTGGAGAGCCCTGTGATCTTTGAAACACTCTTGATCGGTATTCTTGTCGCTGTCCTGTATGTCGAAATCATGGATATCTATCCGGGAGGAATCATTGTCCCCGCATATTTTGCCCTCCATCTGGATTCGCCTCTCCGGATTTTAGCCACGCTGCTGATTGCAGCCCTCACTCTTTTGACCTACAGGATGCTTTCCCGTTTTTTCATCCTCTTTGGGAAGAGACGGTTTGCCATACTTATCCTGCTGGGAGTGGTTTGGGCACAATTGTGGAGTCTTGTCTTTCCTGTTCTATTCGCTTCATCTCTTGAGCTTAGAGCCATCGGCTGGATCATTCCTGCGCTTCTGGCCAACAATCTTGAGAAGCAAAAAACCGTTCCTACCATCGCGTCTTTGTTTACTGTTTCAATTATTACCTACTTTCTCGTAAGACTTGTAGGCTGGATTTTTTATTGAGCAGACATCAGCGATTCATAATTGTTCTTTTTTTCGTGAGCCTTCTCTTTTTTTTCTTTACGAAAATTCTACCAAATGGGGACAAAAATCTACAGATACTCAATATGATCAAAGCGTCTGAAATCATGAAAGAGGCCATATCCACTCTGTCCATGTGCCTGGCAGAAAAAAACCAAGTAATAAATCAAGAATTTGATATCAATGGCACCGGTCTCATTGGGTTCGAATATTCTCCCATCACAACAACTCTTGGAAGCCTAGAAGCAAAACGGACGACAACCAATCCAAATATGGGAGCCCTTGTTGTCCATCTTCTCCATAAGGCCGGAGTGAGAGAAGGCGATGCTGTGGCCGTGGGGGCCTCCGGTTCTTTTCCTGCAATGATTGTAGCGGTGATGTCAGCGGCCCGAGCTATGGGGGTCAATCCCATTATCATCTGTTCACTCGGAGCGTCACAATGGGGTGCCAATAGACCGGATTTTCATATCCTCAAAATGCTCAACTGCCTGTCGTCTGCCGGAGTTTTTAATTTCCGGCTTGCAGCGGTATCTCTGGGAGGGGAGAAAGATGTTGGGGAAGGAATGTCTAACGAAGCGAAAGAAATGCTTATCAAGGATATCGAACACAGTGGAATTTTATTTATCCGGGAAGAGGACTTGCCTGTGAATGTTCAGAAAAAGATGCAAATCTTTGACGAATATGCGGGTGAGGATGGGATAAGGGCATTCATCAATATCGGAGGAAATTGGTCAAATATTGGCACGAGTTCTGAAATACTGAACCTCAAGCCAGGATTAGTCAAAATCAATAAAATCCCCCCGGTTGAAAGCAGGGGACTTGTTTTTGAAATGGCCAACCGGAAGATTCCGGTAATACACCTCTTATATATACAAGGACTTATCGAGGCATACGGTCTGCCTTGGGACCCGGTACCTCTGCCTGAGGTTGGAAAGGGTCTAGTTTACAGGAAAGCCGTCGAAGATCATCCTCTATTTCTTTTACTCGCTGCGGTCTATCTTTGTGTGATGGCTTTTCTATTGTTCTGGTTCAAGATTACGAAGAGACTATTTTAGAATATTGTTAGGAATTAGGGCCTTTAAAAATTAATTGGGGACAGTCCCCACTTTTTCTCAAAAAAAGTGGGGACTGTCCCCAATTAATCTTTTATTCAAAGGAGAGTTTGTTGGGGGGGGCTGTGGAGGGATTTCGCAGATAATGTCCGATTCCGTTTGCAATGACTTCGGCATAACGAGGGACTTGGGTCATCCGGATGCCTCTCTCAGGCTGATCCTCAGACCAGAGTTCGAGAATCTGAAGGATTGCCGAGCAGTGGCGGCCGACCCGCACATCGATGTGCCAACCGTTTTCATCGATACGTTCAAATAAAAGACCGTGTTGTCCTGCCTTTACGATAAACTCATCTTTTCCTTCCAGAAGCAGGGCCCTGTCCGTCCGACCCCGTGTGGCATCCAGCATGGGTTCAGGAGCCTCCAGCAAGAGGGACACGGCATCTGTATGGTCACCGATTTCCCTGTGAGAGAGTCCCCTTAAGGCCTCTGGGGAATTTTCAACTCCCATGAGGAAATCTTCAGTTCCCGAAATCATCATCGAGGCCATAGCCGCTAAATCCTGTCCTTTTTCGTGAGCCACAATAGTGCTTATGACCGGATACTGTAGTTCCGCTTCGTGAAGGTCAATAACAATATCGACACCTTCATTCTTGATGAGCTGGGTCATGGCAAAACATGTCTTTTCCGTCAGGGTGCCATTGGCCCGGCCCGGCCATGTTCGATTCAAGTTCCGGGAATCTACATAGGCCAGTTCCTGTCCGCTGGGATAGTGAATATAGACTTCGGGATCCGGCCACTGATCCAGAGGATTTGACCATCGGTCGCCCATCCGGAAAGTCTGCTCTCCCCATTCGGTGGGGATGGAGTAATCCGGCGGATAGGCACCTCCAAGCCGTGTGACGGTTGTTCCGCTCCGGTTGGCCGAAAGGATAACAATAACGGTCCCCTTTTCAACGATGGCATTTTCGACGAATATCCATCCCATCAACCGGCCGGCCGGCTCTTCAGGATGG
>SDBU01002447.1_pt1 | contig 24636 bp, 46 predicted proteins | sample 2277071 | NCBI WGS metagenome assembly SDBU01 (sample SAMN10397929, study PRJNA504765) | marine sediment metagenome | isolation source: marine sediment core GS08_GC12, 126 cmbsf | place: Arctic Ocean: Gakkel Ridge, Loki's castle | collected 2008
GAGTGTTGTTCTCGGATGACCCGCGAGTCCCCGACTATAAAGGAACCTCGGATGACTGGGGTGGGAGAAGTAACGCCGGGAATATCGGCAGGACGAAGTACGGCAAATTTGCGAGTGTTGCCGCAGACAATCCAGTGTCGATTACACGGGCCCGATCCGTCAGTGAGATGGTGGAGCTCATAGACGCCGGGATGACGCTGACGATTGCGTCGAACCGCGGCTTCAAGATCTCCACATACAAAGGACTGCACGTATACAGGCCATCTGGGTCATGGATGCACCAGATGCACATTACCGATATCCGCCGCGATCCGGAACTTATGTTCTATCGGATGAACCAGTGGGGCCCCAATCACTCGACGCCATTAAACAGGGAGACGCCAGGCGGCGCCTGGAACTTCGCATCAGATCTTGAGAAGGAACTCAACGGGCGGTACATCGAAGTGTACGGATACAACAAATTCAAGGGTCAGCCTGGCGGCCCAAGTCATCACATTATCTGACAGCGGGGGTAGCGGGATGCGATTTTTTGCATACGGTCCGATCTTTCTCGTTGCAGCCGCGACGACTGCTGAGGCCGTGACTCCACTCTCGTTTCCGGCGGGAGTCCTACAGGGCTCTGCCCTTGCAGTCCTTGGGTGGACTATCTGGTATGTTCTGTCTCGAACTCTCCCTGCCCACACAAAGGCCATGGAGAACCAGAGGCAGGATTTCCTGGAAGCGCTCGAAAGGGCGCATAAAGACTGACTGCCACAGCCCGCCTCACGGGCAGGGGGCGGTTTTCCCCAGGAATTCTCTAGGAGAATAGTCGGCGGTCTGGTACAATAGAAGAAGTCGAGGCCACGTCACCGAAGGAGAGACCGATGGCAGAAGAATTGACCGAACGCGACTTCGGGGACCGCCTTGAGGAAGGAATGGATTCCTTCCAGGACGACGAACTGATCGACAAAGAGGAGGAATCAGACGCAGAAGAGTTCGGCTGGTACCTCAGCAGGACCGGAACGGAAGGATGCTTCACAGACCCCGAAGAGAACAAGGAGAGAGATGTTCGACCTCAATGCAGTCAGCAACGAGATTCGCGTTCGTGCCCCGAGGATCATCCTATTGGGCGTAGAGAAGATCGGTAAGACGACCTTCGCCGCTAATGCGCCAGGCTCGACCCTGCTGCCCATTAAAGGGGAAGAGGGTGCAGATGACCCAGCGATCCAGAAAGTCTGCAAGGTCCTTCCGGTCTGCAATACCTTCGATGATGTCCTTGGGTGGATGGAAACGCTTCTCAGGCAGGAACATAGCTATCAAACCTGCATCATCGACTCCGCTTCCACTCTGGAAGCACTAATCTTTGCTGCCGCCTGCAAATCTCTCGGGGCCGATAAGCACGGTGGCGGCACGACCGACAACATCCTGAAGGCCGGTGGCGGATTCGGAAACGGATACAAGGAAACGCTCGTCTATTGGCGCCAGCTTATCGCGTGGCTGGATGCCTTGCGGAATCAACGCAATATGGCGAGCATTCTAATCGGGCACGTCACGGTCGGCAAGTTCGACGATCCGAGCGGCGATTCCTACGACACGTACCGGTTCGACATCAACGAGAAGGCCGCGTCGATTCTCTATCGGTGGGCCGATGTAATTCTATTCGCGAACACGAAGGTTTTAGTCGACAAGACTGACGCCGGCTTCGGCAGGGAAGTGGGCCGCGGAAAGGAGCTCCAGGCCGGAGCGAGATACCTCTTTACGCAGAAGCGTCCGTCGCACCCCGGAGGAGGCCGCGGCGTATACGGACACCTCCCTTATGAAATGCCCTTGAATTGGCAGGCGTTCCAAGACGCCATTGCCCAAGTTGCACAGTAACCTAGGAGAGAGACATGCACACCAGCATAGCGGAAGAAGCTACGATAGGAAGAATCGCCCTCGAAGCCGGGAATGAGTGCATTCGGGCAAGTGAACCTTATGCGCCTTTCCCTACGGCCGATGATGCCTATGTTATTCTCCTCAAAAAGGTCGACAACTTTCGGGGGGAAACGTTGAAGAAGAGACAAGAGCGCAGCCCCGAAAAGATGCGAAAGGAATTGATCCAGATTGCCGCCATGGCAATCCGAACAATCTACGACCTGAAGCTACAACCAGGTCGCTAGAGGAGAGACAGGTTTCCCGTTACTTTCACAGAGAGGCTCAGCAAATGGCTCAAGGTGAATTCACGAAGGAAGAGGCTACCGAAGCGGAAGACGCATTCAAGGAAGTGTTTTCGGCACTACCGAAACGAAAGCAGATGGAGCTCATCGGGAACGCCAATGACATCTACTTGTTCCTTGCCGCCGCAAAGAGGCAGGCCAAAGCTGAGTAACCCTGATTGGGTTGCCAGCAAAGACAGGTTTCCCGTTACTTTCACTGAGAGGTTTACATGAACGACTTAGAAGCGATTTTCGGCGAAGGATTTGATCCCAACGCGCATAAGCCGGCAGAGGCCATAGCTCTTTTGCCCCCGGGTAACTACAACGTCATCGTCGAGAAGGCCGAAACGAAGGCCACCAGAACCGGTACTGGACACATTCTTGCCATTGTACTCAAGGTCTTGGACGGCGACTACGTCGGAAGGAAGTTGTTCCACAACATCAACGTCGACAACCCGAGCCCCCAGTGCGTCCAGATCGGCCTCGGCGAATTAGCTTCGCTATCGAAGGCAATTGGCGTGCAGGGTCTCGTCTCGTCCAGCGCCCAACTACTCGGGGTTCCCGTTTCGGCCAACGTCAGAGTTAAGGACGGCCAGAACAATGTCCGTGCCTACGCTCCGGCCGGCCCGGCTACTCCCGGCGGCGCCGCTCCGCCGCCTAGCCAGGCTCAGTACCCGGTCTACCCGGCGGTGCAATACGGCCCGCCTCCTGTTGCCCCCGCTCCCGCCCCTGTCGCCGTGGCTCCCGTTGCGGTTGCCATTGGCCCCGCACCGCCGGCTGCGTCGCCCCAGCAGTTGCCCACACAGGCACCTCTCGTGCAGCCCGCCGTGCAGCCGACCGCTCCCATGGCACCGGGTACTCCTGGTACTCCGGTTACCGGAGCCCCCGCCAAGCCGCCTTGGCAGCAGTAGCGATCCGACTGAAGGGGCCGCCTGACGTAGCGTCATTGTCACGCGGAAGCCGGCAAGGCGGCCCCTTCGTTTTCTTTGCGCCCAACAGAAAGCAGGAAATAATGACTGAAGTCACCCAAATGCAACGCTTCTACGACCTCGTCCAGGAGCTTCGCTTCGCTAAACTTTCAGAGAACGTAGCTAAGAAGAAGCGAATTGCACTGGAAGAGACAATTGCCGCTGCGGTTCCGTCGAAGCCAGACGGGCAGTGTACTGTCGAAGTCACGGGCGACGACGGGAACACACTCAAGGTTATCGTTAAGCGTGGGCTCGGCTACAAAACCGACATCGCCGCGATTGACAAATACTTCAGAAGGGAGCCAAAGATCGGCAATAAATTTGCAACGCCGCCGATCAAGTCGAGCTCCACTCGCGAACTAGATCTCGTCGGTTACGAGTGGTACAGGAAGAACTGCCCAGAGATCTTCGCCGAAATCGCCAAGCACGTAGAAGTCACCCCGAAGAAAGTCTCCGTAACCATAAAGGCATAACATGCTTCCGACCATCGCACTGATTACCGTGATTCTCGTAGCTTACAGCCTCTATCGCCGCGGGCAGCCGTGGCATCGCAATAGGTACTCTCAGCGGACCATCGACGGCTGGACTGGAACGCACTTTGGCCACGGGCTTGTGCTGTATGGGCTCGCGAAGATGCTGTTTCACTTGGGCCCCGTCGATCTCCTGTCGATTGTCGTCATCGCAGAAGCGGGATGGGAGTCGTTCGAGAACCGCAACTGGGTAATCAACTTCTTCAGAGGCGCCGGCGACAAGGACTACTTCGGCGACTCCATTGCTAACTCGGGAGTCGATCTACTGGCCTGCACTTGCGGGGCCTTGGTAATGACGTTCCTCATCTGAGAGAGAGAAAAATGCAAGTTCTACTGGTTGTATTCTTCATTGCCATAGCGGCACTATTTGGGTGCGTAGCAATCGTTGCCACGCTTCAGTATCGAAGCATCGAAAAAGAGGTGGACGCACCCCTAGACTACGTCGCCGACAAGTACGATGTCTTCGGGCCGTACGGCTTCAATTGCAAGCACATGCGGGACCTTGCCAGACTGATTGGCTGGAGGAGAAAGTAGCATGGGCGACATATCTGATCTACTGCCAAAGATCACTCCGACCGTGTCCGCCATCTACGCGAGCTACAAGAGAGAAAAGGAATACCAAAACAGGACGCTCGCCATCTCTCTCTTAGGCCGCCCGTGTGAGAGGTTCCTCTGGTACTCGTATCGGCAATGCGTCAAGCCGGATTTCGACGGTCGAATGCTTCGGCTATTTGCTCGGGGGGATATCGAAGAGTTCCGTCTGTCCGCTGACCTGCGGAATATCGGCTGCGAAATCCACGACATCGACGACAGGACCGGGAAGCAATTCTTGGTCACGGCCTTCGGTGGGCACCTGAAGGGATACATGGATGGGTGTGGGAAAGGATTCCCGGAGGCCCAGAAGGCGTGGCATGTCCTGGAGTACAAGACCCACAACGCCAAGTCATTCAAGAAGCTCGTCAAGGAGGGGCTGAAGAAGGCGAAGCCAGAGCATTACGCCCAGGTGATGATCGAGATGCACTTGACCGGCATCAAGAGAGCCATGTATCTCGCATGTAACAAGGACACCGATGAAATCTACCCAGAGAGAATTCGCTATGACGCCACTGAAGCGGAAGCCCTCAGAGACAAGGCAGATCGAATTATATCCGCATCAGATCCGCCTGCTCGAATCTCTGAACGGCCCGATTATTATGTCTGCCGGTTCTGCGACGCAAGGGAGCTATGCCACGGAACGAATCCTGACTTGGCAATACTTCCGATTTCTAAACTTTCATGCCGGCAGTGCTGCCACGCCAGTCCGATCAAGGGAGGAGAGGGAGCGAAATGGCAGTGTGGCCGGACGTTAAATAGCTGCCCAGAAGAGGAGGTCTGCGACGGACACCGCATTCTCCCTGGGCTTGTCGGCTTCGCTGAGCCGACAGACTACGGAAATTACCCGGACGGAAAAGACTGGGTCGAATACACTAATAGGGACGGAGGCAAGTGGCGGAACGGAAGTACCATAGGTGATGTTACCAGCGAGGAGCTTATGGTACTCACTCCGAATGCCCTTATGAGCGCAGTGTTCTCGGACGCCAAGAGACTCTTCGGCGCCAAGGCAAAGGATTGCTTCAAGTCGATCTTGACTCGATACCCCGAGGAGGATTGCAGAATACCGTGGAAGGGTAAGGAAGACGGCATCCTCAAGGCATGGCTGGATCTGTACGGCGAGGACCTCAAAACACTGGAGCCCGTGTCGACGCAGATGACGACCGAGTACGACGCCATCGAGCACACAGGCGGCCGTGTGGCGTTAATATGGAAGATACCCCGCGGACTTCTGAAACCACAAGCCGAAATTCGAGTAGGAGTTGAATAGTGCCAGGCTTTGCACTTGAATGTTATCGTTGCACGCAGGCAGGCATCCAAGTCACCTTCACTCCGGAGGGTGACGGACGCCTGCATGCAAAACTCACCTGGGGTTCGTTCGCTGAGGCTGGAATCCTTTCCGGTGGCCCAGCTAACGCTCCCGAACTGCTGGCGAGCCTGCGAGAGCGGCTCATTCAGAGTGTCGAGAAAAAGTGGGGGGGGTGAGTGTGATCCCACGTCCCTATCAGGCCGAAGCCCTCGAAGCCCTTCATTCGCACATCTGTGAGAAGGAAACCAACCCCTGTGTCGTCATTCCGACCGGCGGAGGGAAATCGGCGCTGATTGCATGGATCATTCAGAAGTGGAAGGCGGAGTCCCCGCATTTTCGTTGTTGCATTCTTGCGCATCGAAAGGAGCTCATCGAACAGAACGCAGCCGAGTTGCGTGAGATAGCGCCAGAGCTTGAAGTTGGTGTTTTCTCTGCCGCCCTAAGGAGAAAGAATTGGAATGCGTCGATCTTGTACGCATCGGTAGATTCAATCTACAAGAAGGCCGGCGAGTTCCCGCCATGGGACGTAATTATGGTTGACGAAGCGCACCGCATTCCATTCAGGGGCGAGGGGAAGTACCGGACATTCATCAATGGAACAAAACAATTCAACAAAAACCTGAAAGTGGTGGGCTGGACCGCGACGCCCTTTCGTATGGCTGGCGGCCAGATATGCCACAAGGACCACATACTTAACGAGATGTGTTACGAAGCGAAACTCACCGACCTAATAAAGGATGGCTATCTATGCCAACTTCGTTCCAAGATTGGTGTGACGCAGCCGGAACTGAAAGAAGTCAAGCGGAACTCCGGCGGCGACTACACCCTGAAGGGCCTTGCCGAAGCTACGAACCGCGAGAAGATTATCGCAGGGGCGATTGCGGAGGCTGCACGCATCATAGAATTGGAACAACGACATTCTGTGATCTTTTTCTGTGTCGACGTTGAGCACTGCGAGCGTGTGTCGCTTGAGCTCAGTAAGTACGGAATACATGCCCCGTTTGTGACCGGGAAAACTGACCAAAGAGACAGAGACAGGATCGCCGCCGACTTCAAGGCGGGAAGACTGCAAGCAATCTGTAACGTCAACGTCTACACGGAGGGCTTCAATGCCAGGTGCGTCGACTGTATTGTATTACTCAGACCTACGCTTTCTCCAGGATTATTCTCGCAGATGGTCGGGAGAGGGCTTAGGACTTATCCTGGAATTGAAGACTGTCTCATTCTTGACTTTGCGGGCTGTATTGACGAGCATGGACCGGTTGATCTCCTCGGCGGACTGCCAACAGTCATGGCTATCTGCGGAGAGTGCCGCGAAGCGTTTAGCCGATCCATTGGTTCGTGTCCGGTATGTGGGTGGCAAATCCCGAAGATTGAGGTAGAGCGCCTTGAGGCCTCAGAAAAAGAGAGGCGGATGCACGCCGACAAAGCCTCCAGAAAGTCCATCCTCTCTGGGCAGCCGGAGGTACTGAAGGTCGACACGGTATTCGCGGCTAGGCATCTAAATGATGGCTCCCCTGATAGTATGCGTGTCCAGTACCGATGCGGTATGTCGATGTACCGAGAGTGGATCTATCTGGATCATCCGGGGTTCGCCGGACGAACGGCCCAGGCTTGGTGGAGACTGCGTTTTGGGTGCAAGACTAGAACTGATGTAATGACGGTCAACGATGCACTTGAAAATATGTGGCTCTGTCAATCGCTACTTGACTGGACAAAGACAATCACCGTCAAGAAGAACGGGAGATTCTACGAAGTAGTGGATTACAATCAACCGCTGGTGGACCCAGAATGAAAGACAAGAATCTACGCCTGAAACTCATGCAATATGCGTTGCCAGGAAGGCGGCACTGGTACGTGTTTCCTGCTTGCCTCCCTTACCCAAAGGGAATTTCCAGGGTATTTGGCAAGTATAAGGACGCATGGGAATATGCGAAAAGCATCGCACACGTCAAGAATATAGAGGTATTCGATTGATGTCCGAATCCCACCCACTACCGCAAGACTGTGCAGCAAGGGCTTTTGAGTTGCTGACGTTAATTCAACTCGCCTTGTCGGGAGAGGATGAGTATACCCATGAAGAATTACGCATCTGGGGATAGAAATGTCTGACCTGCTGAAGGCAGCGCTGTACTACGCATCGATCGGCTGGAAGATCTTCCCGTGCGTCCCGCGAGAGAAGCGTCCACTAACGACGCACGGAGTCAAAGACGCGACAAACGACCCAGATGTAATCCGCGTATGGTGGGAGAAGTGGCCGGATGCAAACATTGGCCTGGCGTGCGGCGTGGGAAGCGGGATCTACGTGATAGATATCGACATCGACAAGGAGAGGGAGATTGACGGCTATGCCTCCATGAAGGACCTTGGGCTGCTGCCCGGCACAGTCACGCAAAACACGCCAAGCGGCGGAGCCCATGTGCTATTCAAGACCGACAATCCGCCGGCGAACAAGAACGGCTTCTTGTCGGGTATTGACATTCGTGGAGAGGGGTACTACATTGTCGTTGCCCCATCGATTCACCCCAGCGGCGGTCAGTACGAATGGCTTGAGGGCAGCGGACCCGGAGAAGTGGAGCTCGCCGAGTTCCCGGACTTCATACGGCCAGCCAACCCAGAAGCCCCCCCGCCTGCGTCGCCAGGGCATGTGTCCCAACAGGGATCACCCAACCAGGCGCAGGCGGTGGGCACCAACACCCTAAAGCGAGCGAGCATGTACCTGGCAACAATGGCCCCCGCAATCGAGGGGCAGGCTGGCGGAGGTAAGCTGTTCGCGGCCGCCACGGCCATGGTCCACGGATTCAAGCTTTCCGACGCCCAGGCGTCCGCCCTGCTCCTCGCGGAGTACAATCCGCGTTGTACCCCGCCTTGGGACATGGGCGTCACAAAGGACGGCAGGGACTTCCTGCGGAAGATTTCCCAGGTACGGGAAAAGCCCCCGAGGAAGCCCTACGGATACCTGGCGGACGACGCGTCGTGGTCCCCGGAGAATGCCGACACCAGCATGATCGACGTAGACAGCCTAATTGCCGAGGCGGCACTGGTGAAGGTGAAGAAAGAGGTTAAGCAAGCCGGCGATATCGCGGATCTCGTAAAGGAAGAGGCCCCGCATGCAGATTACGCGATGCTCACCAACCCCCCCGGGCTACTAGGGGACATCTGTGACTGGATTAACGATACGGCGCTGTGCAGGCAGCCCATGTTGGCCCTCGCCTGCTCGCTGACCTTTCTCGGAGCGCTCTTCGGCCGGAAGGTCCGGGAAAAGCTCGGAGGGCGGACGAATGTATACTGCATGGCGATCGCAGATTCGTCGGCCGGAAAGCAGCACCCAATGAGCAAAATCAGTGATCTGTGTCACTCCGCCGGCGTATCAGAGCTCATTGGCGGATCTGATATCGCATCCGACTCCGGAATTGAGGAATTGGTAAGTAAGTCGCCCGCCACTTTAGTTATGGTCGATGAAATCGGCTTTCTTCTTTCTGCGATAGGGGCTAAGAAGGACAGCTACTCGGCGAGGATTGTCGCAATCTTGATGAAGCTGTACTCCTCAGCCGGCAACGTGTACTACGGCCGTGCGTACGCCGACATCGAGAATAGGCGGACGATCATACAGCCATGCCTTTCTCTTTACGGAACGTCGAGCCCAGCCAGGTTTATTGAGGGAGTGGCCCCGGAGGAAATCAGCGACGGATGGCTAGGGCGGTGCTTAATGTTTCGGGCCTCCGTTAATGTAAGGAAGTCGCGTTCTAATAAGCTGAGGCCGGGAGATCGGGCGAATGAATCCATCGTAGAGCGGGTGCAGCAGTGGTATGCCCGCAGGCCAGCGGCCCCAGAAGGGGCTGACCTTGGACAGTTTATGGTCTACCACACCGCCACCGGCGAAGCGAGTCAGGTTCCACCGGAACAAATCTTAGTTCCTACCACGAAAGAGGCGGATAAGATTTTCGTAGCGCTGGACGACAAGGCGGACGCGGTCGCGAAAAGGGATTCCCGGCTGGGCTATCTCTGGAGAAAGGCAGAAGAGAACGCCAGGAAGATCTCTCTGATTGTTGCGTGCGGAGAGAGCTTTGATGACCCCGAGATAACGGCCGCCAACGCAGGCTACGCCTGTAAGCTCATGGAGTATCTACTAAACGACTTCCGAGACTACATACTCCCGAACATCGTGTCATCTCAACTCGAAGCCAGAAAGCTGAAGATCATTGAGATGATTGATTCCGGGGCGGGCGAAGGGTTGCGGCACAGGATAATTGTCAAGAGAACTGGGTACTATAATCAGAGGCAGCGTGAGGATGTATTGTCGGACCTCCAGGAGAGCGGAAGCATTATCAAGGTGTCCGTAGGAAAGACGTTCTACTACTTCACGCCACGCTACTACGCCGAATACAAGAAGACCCAAGATGACTGAAGAAACCATCCTCATTTCTCTACCGCTCCCCAATAAGGTTTTGCAGCCGAACTTCACAATTGCCAGCATTGGCGGCAGGATGATGAAAGCAGCAGCGATAAAGAGATACCGCAGGCTGACGTGCGTCGCGATCGAAGAGGCCTTCGCCGGCGACGTTCCATGGTGGGACGCATGCCGTGTGGAAGCGGAGTTCTTCTTCAGGGACGATCGACGCCGAGACCAAGACAACGCTATAGGCAGCATCAAGGCGGCATATGACGGTATTGTCGACGCTGGTTTAGTGAATGATGACGACTACGCCCAAATGAAGAGGGGGGAGCCGAAGTTTTCAGTCGACAAGAAGTACCCGCGTATTCAACTCACGATTTCAAGACTCAAATAGGAGGTCCTGTATGATAGCAGTTGGCCGAGAGATAGAGGTTCGGAAGCTACTAGGAAAGGGTGTCACTGTTGCTGAAATCAACAGAATCACAGGCGTCTCGCGACTGACAATCAGAACCATCAAGAAGCATTCTAAGATTAGAGAAAGGGCCCCGCTCCCCGCTGGATTCAAGAGAATCAGGAATCCGAAGAGATGCCGTGAATGCGGTAGCAAGGTAAGCATTTGGCCGTGCGTCCAATGCAACCTAGCGGGCCAGTACCACCGGAACAACATAAGACAAGACGACAACGCGGAGCTCTTGGAAATTGAGCACCTGATGCCGGAGATCAAGAAGATCATCATAGACCTGGGTCGGTTTGATCGCGAAGGGAGCTCGGCCGATCCATTTATTCGTGACATCGCAAAGCGGGCCTCGAAAATCTACACAAGACTACCCGGAGGAGAGAAATGAAGAGAAAGACAGTTTCAGAGTTAGCCGCGACCTCAGTAGACAATCGCGGAAAATGTTGGTTCGACTTCCTGCCGAAGGAGGACCAGGCGTACGTCCTACAGACGGTAGATGAACTACTGGAGTTACCTGAGATCCCAATCCTTGCGGTCGCAACTGGGCTCGTTAAGGAGTTAGAAATTGACCGCACTCCGCGTACGGTAGAAAGTTTCCTTAGCAAGAGGATGCGTTATGTCGCCATGCAAGAAAAGTCCTAGTGTTTTGAGCGCCCACAGAAAAGCTGTCGCTGCCGCCAAAAAGAGAAATCCCGGCGAGCTAATAGCCGACGCAAAAAAAGAGGCAACCGAAATTGAGGTTTGCAAGTCCCTGGCAAACGCCGCGAAATGGAAGCGGAAATACATGGACGCAATGAAGTCCGCAACAGAGTACGAAGGCCAGGTTAATGCGCTACTCGGGATGAAGGACATGCCGGCGAAGCAGGAATTCCCAGTCTTGGAGTACGGCAAGCCAAGGAGCGTAGCCGTCGTAGTGCCGGCAACGGACTGGCACGTCGAGGAGACAATCGCACTTGAGGCGACGAACTTCAAGAACGAGTTCAACCTGGAAATCGCCGAGGAGCGTATCAAGCGATACTACAGCAAGATCCTCCGGCTGATCGACTGGCAGAACCACTTCGCGAAAGTCACCGAGCTCTGGCATCCGCTACTGGGCGATCTCTTGTCAGGCTACATCCATGAGGAACTCATGGAGACGAACTCACTCAGTCCGACCGAGGCCGTTGTGTTCCTCCAGGAGATGCTCATATCGGGAATCGACCTTCTCCTGAAGAAAACCAAGATGCCGATCTACATTCCAACATGCGTTGGCAACCACGGCCGTACGACAATCAAGAAGAGGATCAAGACCTCCTGTAGGAATAGCTACGAGTGGTTGCTTTATATGACTCTCGCCAAGAACTACGCAAGCAATAGGCGAGTTCACTTCCGCGTCGGCAGAGGCTACCACAACACAGTGGATATCCGCGGCCGAGTCGTGCGGTTCCATCATGGCGACGGAATCAGGTACGCCGGCGGCGTGGGTGGAATCACGATCCCAGTCAATAAGGCAGTGGCCCAATGGGACAAAGTCAAGACGGCCGACTTCGACATCTTCGGACACTACCACACGCACTTGGTCAACTATCCGAAGTGGGTCGCATGTGGCTCGCTTATGGGCTATTCGGAGTTCTCAGTCGAGATCAAGGCCGAATTCCAGCATCCGACGCAGACCTTCATCGTCATCGATCGCAGTTACGGCCTTACGTGTGCCATTCCGATCTTCGTTACGAAGGCGAGTGGCAAGTGATACGAATAATCAAGAAGATTTGCCTGTGGCTCTGGACCCCAGTAGATTCACCACCGCGCTCTCCACTCAAGCACTGGAAAGGGGTCGATTGGCCTCTGGCACGAAAGCGAGGGCCTGGCAAATGAACGAGTACATCCAAGAAGACCGCAAGCTCTCCGAGATACTGGAAGAGCTAAAGGACAGCGGCAAATGGCGCGAGGAAGACCCGGTATGGATAGAGTTCCACGGCACCATTAAACCACGGCACTTCGCGGTGATGTACGATTATGAATAAAATAGTCAAAGAGATCGAGCGGCGATACAAAGAAGAAATGCGGAAAGTCCACCAAGATATCGCAGATTCCATAAGGGCCGACCACGCAGCCCCAGCCCACAGGGTTTTGCCTGAGCCGCTTGGGATTTCATTTTACCTAACAGACGAAAAAAGAAAGGGAGCGAGAACTGTGAGAGAATTCGAGACAGGCGCCACGCGGGACGACGACCAGACGAAACCCGATTACGAGGGGTTCCTTTCGCCGCTGGCACTTCGCCGATACGGAGTGTATATGTCGGAGCACCGAACGCAGGCCGATGGAAAGGTGCGTGATAGCGACAACTGGCAGAAGGGCATGCCGGTTACTGAGTACCTGAAGTCCATGTGGCGTCACTTCCTAGACTTATGGACAATCCACAGAGGCACCAACGTAGGGGACGAAAAAGATAGTCATTCCATCTCAAGGCAAGAGGCTTTGTGCGGCATCATCTTTAACGCGATGGGGTATCTCCATGTACTGGAGACTAATGGCGACGGGGAGAGTTACGCTCAAGATTCCCTGGATGAGGGTTACTGCAACGACGACGAGGAGGTCGACGAGGCGCTGAAAGAAAAGACTGACGACTTCCGCGTGGCTGATTCGTCCAGGAAGTCAGTTGGCCTTATGCCGCTTCACCGCAATCAGCAAGGCGGGAACCCTGGCATTCTGAGAAAAAAGGAGGGCAAATAATGCTCCCAACCAAAATTTTCCTCGATCTCGATGACGTGCTGAATCGGTTCACTATGTACGCCCTCGCCCAAGTCGGGTGCCCAGTGAATTTCATGTCGCACGACGACTACGATCCAAGGTGGGGATTCGATATCGTAGGTGCCGCCAATGCTATACTGGGGCCCCTTCCGTTTCCGATGACCCCGGAGCAGTTCTGGAAGAGGATTACATACAACGTCTGGGCTACCGTCCCGGTGGCCGAGGGAGCTAGCCTCATGCTTGACAGGTGCGTCAAGTTAGTGGGCGAGACGAATGTCTGCATCCTCACGTCGCCAATCCGAGACCCGCATTGCGCATCCGGTAAGATGACATGGATTCACGACAACTTGCCGCCGTTTCTGCACAGGCAATTCCTCATCGGCAGCCCAAAGCATCTCTGTGCCTCGCCGGATGCCTTGCTGATTGACGATTCAGACAAGAACGTCGATGCCTTCTGTGCGGCCGGCGGCCAGGCGATCCTCGTACCTCGGCCGTGGAATTCCGGCCACATGCTCGATACCATGGAACATCTCAGGCAGGTATTCTCTGAGCTACACGAAGAAAAGATGAATATACTTCGATTCAGGGGTTGTCCGATTGAATACACCCCCAATCTGAATGAGGAGGGACAATGTCTGGAGCAATAAAACTCAAAGACATACGCATAAAGCTGACAAGCATACAGATGATGACAGGCACACAGAAACTCAGGAAGACAATGCGGTGGCTCCGACAGAAATTCCCGGCCCCGCTCGATGTCTCTGTTAGGTGTAATGTGATTCGGGACAGAAGCGGCAGAACCTACTGGGGAGAAGTCCAGGAGCGCCAAGGCAAGTTATTCGTACGAATCAACAACAGGAAAAGCCATCCACTAATGAACGAAGCGCTCCTGCATGAATGGGCGCACGTCATAACATGGCTCGGGGCTGAGCGTGATATACACCACGGAGGCGAATGGGGCCTAGCTTACGCTAGGATTTTTGACGCATTTCAGGAGTGGAATTATGGCCAAGGGAACACAGACACATTCACCTATTCCCATGAAAAGCCTGAATTACGAAACTGACACCTGGTAAGGAGTCCGCATTATGTCCGGAGCAATGACGTGGCTTGGCGAGTTAATGCAAGCGGCCGGGAAAATCGTCCCGAGGATTCTGCACCTGGAGTGTACCGACATCGGCGTATTCGTCACGAGAGGCGACCGCGTCAAGGTCCTGGGGCCAGGCATTCACATGTACTGGCCGATCTGGACATCACCGTACTGCCGGCCGGGCAATGTGCAGACTGCTGATCTCCCGACGCAGGCCCTCGTGACGCTAGATCACAAGGTCGTGGTCGTAGGTGGCATGATCCGATACGAGTTCGATCGGGCCCCCGAGGCCGTTGTCAAGGCGCTGATCGACACGGATGATGTTGAGGGGGCGATTGTCGATGAGACCATGGCTGTGTTCTGCTCGTTCATCACCGCGAAGCCCATGCTTGAGTTAAAGGACGAACGAACCAAGACGAATCGGAGTCTGACCGGCAAGCTCGCCACTCAACTCGCGACCTATGGGGTCCGCGTGCTACGAGCCCAGCTTACCGACTTCTCGCCCTGCATTACCCTTAATCACGTTGGAATATCCAATAAATCGGAGTACGAAGAATGAGTAAAGCACAACAGCGGCACAGAGTAATTCATGGCGACTGTCTTCGTGTCATACCTCGGGAAGGGCGAAAGTACGACTGCATCTTCGCCGACCCGCCGGACAATATCGATCTTGACTATGGCGGGAGCTACAAGGACAAGCGGCCTGTCGAGAAGTATGTAGCTTGGCTTGAGGATTGCCTTAAATCGTTCCTTTGGTCGTCGCCAATTGTATGGCTCTCGTACAACTCGAAATGGAACCTTGAGGTTGCGGGAATAGTATCCCGGCTTCTCAAAAGAGACACTCGCCTCACGTACAAGCCATGCGTCCAGATCTTTACGTTTGGGCAGCACAACAAGCATGACCTCGGTAGCTGCCATCGGCCGTTGTTGCGGATCATGGATAAAGAAGCAAAACTCTACCCAGATCAGATTCGGGTCGCGTCCGAAAGGATGCGGTGTGGTGACAAGAGGGCGAACCCTCTCGGGAAGGTTCCCGGCGACGTGTTCGACTTCCCTCGCGTTACCGGGAACTCCAAGCAGCGCCGCAAGTGGTGCCCTACGCAGCTACATGAGGACCTCGTTGATCGCTGCGTCAGACTCAACACCAAGGAAGGCGATACCGTCCTTGATCCGTTTGGGGGCACGGGTACGACCTTGAGGGTCTGTAAGCGAATCGGCAGGAAATGCACAATCATAGAGTGCGACGCCGAGTATTGCGATAACATCGCAAAGGACAATGACCTGGAGGTAGAGTTAGCATGAACATCGTTAGGCGAGTAGAAAAGGCCCTAGATGAGTTACGCCCATTCTGCTGCGGCTACGAGTATATAGTAGGAGCCGCATTTGGTGTAGTCGTCGTGACTCGGGTAGAATACACTGGCGCAAGGAAGACGTGGTATATCCCGGCCGATGATATCGACAGAGTCAAGAACCTCGCTGTCTACGTCAATTCCTTCATAGGAGCACGGCCCAATGTCCGATCAGCTTTCAGGTAAACAGATCTGGTACCGATCCGGGTACAAGTACCAACTCGCCGAGGATTTCGAGATCCAAACTGGGATAGCGCCCCGGGACGGGGCGCTAGTACATGGTTTCATTATCCTATTCGATGACGGGCGATTGTGTGTTCGCGAGGGCTACGCATGGGACGGTGCCTCTGGCCCGATTGCCGACACGCCTGAAGTCATGCGTGCCTCGCTTGTGCATGACGCACTGTATGAGCTCATGCGGAACGGGAAGCTCTCAGCCAGGGATCATCGAGACACGGCAGACAGGCTATTCGAGAAGTTTTGCGTCGAGGATGGGGTCTCGGAGATTACAGCAAGAATCTACTACCTTGGCTTACTGCATGGCGCTGCGTACTACGCATCCGCGCAAGCCAGGAGGGTAATTCACGTCGCCCCAGCGAGGAAGGCATGAAAGAGCCCAAAGAAAAAAGGCCCAGCGATTTGCCTGGCCAGAAGCTCTTCACTGGAGGAGCCTGGGACAATATCTGGAAAGCGATCAAGGGTGCGAAGGTTCCAGACCGAGGTCGCCGTCCGGAGCCGCCCAGTAAGAATGCTTCTGAATCATCTTCCTGATGGTCCTGGGGCTCCATGGCTTTCCGCGGCATGGGCCGTATTCAAGATCTAGCAGTGGTGCGATCTCGCCGGAAGTGATACCACCATGAGATAGTCCGCACATGCGAACAATCGCCCAGCGCTCCGTTGTCTGTCGAACGAGCATCCTTGGGTTCTCCGGGTCAAGCATCCACCCTATCGGGATATGCCCCGTTGTTCTCTCGCTGTTTTCTCGCTTGCGTTTCAGGCCGCTCTTCGTTCGCAATCGGATTCGGTCACGCTCATAAGCCGAGAAGGCTGCCAGGATATTCTGGAACAACACAGATTCGGGTGATGCACCATTTGGCGAGCCGTCTGCGTACTCAATTGTCGCCCCGGCGTCGGCTACTTGCTGGCGAATTGTGAGATTGACAAGCATATCGCGAGCCAGGCGGTCGCTACTGTCTACGACGAGAACCCATCCGGGCCCTAAATGGCCAATAGCCTCAACGAGCCCGGGGCGGTTCAGAGCACTTCCCGATGTCGCTTCATCCCTGAATCCATCGCTCACTTGATAGCCTAATGTTGTGGCGTACGCGAAGCATCGCTCTTCTTGCTTGTCGCAGCTTTTACATTCGTCGGCGTTCGGCCGAGGGGAGAATCGAGTGTAGATGATGGCTTGCTTAGTCATGGGTACCACCTCTTGCGTTTAGGCCTAGCGAGGCCGCCGATAGTTGATTCGATCTCAAGCCCCATAAAGAGGCCACTTATGATTTTCATAGATAGCCCAAGGCTGCTTTGTTTTATATTGACCGCCTCTATTTGTACCGGGTACTTCCCCGGCGGAATACCCCCCTTGGCTTGCTTAGTCATTCTATGACCTACCTTTCTTGGATTGCTGGGTCTAAGCCTGCTGCCTTAAACAGCCTTTTAAGTCTCGGCCTGATGACCATCATTCTGTTTCGCAAGACATTAAAGCTGACTCCGTAGATCCTGGCAACTTCCTTCATTCTGCCGCCCCGCCCATATCGCGCCATAAGGAAAGCTCTGTCTAGCGGGGGAAAGGTCGCGAGGACCTCCTGCACTCGGGCTTGGGTTTCCTTCAATATCAAGTCGTCAATCGGCTCTCTGAAGCATTCCTGAGAGAAGCCAAGAAACGCCTCGGGATCTGTTGCGATGTACCGCTTCCACTTATTGTAGCGATCCACCTTGATTCCGTGTGCCATACGCCTGGTATACGAGTACAAATTATACGGAGGCTTGAGGTTAAGAAGTAACTTCTCCAGCTTCACGAAAACCTCTTGACATACGTCGGCGGCTTCGTGGTAGTTGCCTGTGGCAACGCGGCATATTACCATTGTTCTGCCGTAGATCATTTCACAAAGCTGCCCATAGGCGTCCGGGTCGCCTGCTTTCATGGCCTTGATCTTGGCGTCGGTGTCTGCTTTGGTGTAGCTGGCCTTTACCACTAGAACCTCTTTCCTATTATGGGCCACGGGGTTTTCTGTTTTGCTGCTTCAGTGAAAACCTGAAGGACATCCCTGCAATGGTAATGAGAACTCTCGGCCAGCACAAGCAGCACCTCGGAGAGTGTCTTGGCGGCTAGCGGGGTGTAGCCTAGCTTGGATAGCTTATTCTCAGACTTCCTGCGGGCGGACTCCCGCGGCGTCGGGAACCGCTTGGTACTTCTTGTCATAGCCTACCTTTCTGGTGACTTTGAGTCGTCTCGTGCATCAAGGGCTGCATTCCAGCAATTCCAGAATGGAGTCCATTGCTGCGGGTCCCCCAAACTGCTTCTTGGGTCGTCCGCTTCGCAGCTATCCTCAAGCCAGTCGCAAAATTCATCCCAGTGCCCCTCGGTATTACTTCTCTCTGTCATGGCTTATCTTCCTGGGCTACTGGAGAGCGATAGTCCCCTACGGGGCATCCGGAGTGTTCCGGCGCAGTACATCCGAATTGCTCCGGCAGGCCCTCGGAGCGGCCTAGTGGTCCTTCGTATAAGAGCTTGCTTTCGCCTATGCCCTTCCATTGAACCTTTTCGACGCGAATCATATCGACGCCCTCAGCGTTCACCCATGCGTAGGATCGAACTGCACCGCCCCACCCTGCACAGTAGGTAACCATACCGGATTCCTTGCCACCCAATCGGCTAACTTCATTGTGGGAACCTTGTGCGGAACCATAGAAATGTGCCATCGCAAAACCTCCAGAAAAGGAAAGGGAACTACAGGACGCTCATAGCCCGCAAGACTAAGACTACCACCCAGACGCCAACGGCAAGTGTTGCCGCGGAGACGGCTGTACTGACGATTACAGCGAAAGCAAGAAAACAGCCGGAGCCGAGACAACCGCCCCTGTTGACTCTGGGGCGGGCATAGAAGTGTACCATCGAAAAACCTCCAGGAAAAAGGAAACGGAATCAATTCATTTCGTACTCGGCTTTACGACTCATTGGGCCGGGCTCATGGCTGGCGCTGTATTGTTGGCAAATCGACCGGGCTTCCTTTTCGGTGCCGACCAGCTTCCGTATCGTAGTCTTCCAGCCGACATAGAGCTCGCGTCCATCTGGATACTTCGGGTTGCGCTTCCACCATGTTCGAGTGAAAACCTTGTAGCTCATGGGTCGGTCCTTTCGGTAGGGTTGGTGGTTATCGAAAACAGTATAGCTGCCCGGGGGGGGCTACGTCGCCACCCCCGGGCAAAAGGTCAGGCGGTTGGGGCTTCGTGGGGCTGCGAAAGAAGAAAGGAAAGGTCAACGTCGTCGGTCTGTTCTGAAATGTCGTAGTGTTTAGGGTAGGCTACCCATTTTATGCTTGTGTCCCGGGCATCCGGGCAGACGTGTAGTGATTCACACTCCGAGCGGTCGCCTTGCCAGTCGCCAGCCAAGAGCTGCGCCGCTTCGTCGTGTGTGACTCGCGCAGGGCAGCTATTATCCCAGTCGTTCTGTAATTCGTCGGCCCGTGCGCTGTCCTCTAAATCGCCGAATTCTGGCATGGTGTGATACCACCGGGCCCACTGGTCTCGATACACGATCTGGCGGAGGTCGAGCGGTTGGCCGTTGCCGGTTAGGCTTGCGGCTTGCGTGGCCGCTTGGCGGAGAATGTCAAGTAACGCGGGGTCCAGGGGCACGGCGCAGCAGTGGAAGAGCCCATCGTACATTTCCGGCCCATTGTCCCTTACGGGCATCAGAACCCAATCGGGTTTGGTTTTGTTCATCGTTCAATCTCCTCAAAGGGCATCGGGTAGTAAACGCAAGTGCCCCGCCGGGTCGTGAATCCCGGCTTTTGCACTAAGGGGCCACCATGCTTTTGTCAGAAGCCCATGATGCACCTCGCTTTCTTTCGTGATTGCAATTCAATCGGTATGGTTCATCGTACATTGTAGTATACCACACGAATTGCGTTTTGTCAAAGGCAAGGCCTGCTTTAAGAGAAATGGACCTTGCCATCGGCGACGTAGGGCGAGCACTCGCCGAATCCCTTACAGGCTTCCGTCAGCACCTTGCCGACATCTTTGTCGAGGTCCCCATCCCAGAACCCGGCCCCATGACCATTACGGGTAAGCCAGAAATCATGACCCGCCATTTCCGTGTCGCTGCATAAGGTGCTGTCATAATTTGCAACCGCAAGAGCCATGGAATTATCTTGCTGAAACCGCTTGCCATCGGCGACGGCCTGCTTTAGCGACGCATCGTTAATGTCTTCCGGGGTGTAGTTCTTATCCAGCGGGTCGCCACCTCGTTCGTCGGAATTGTCAGTTTCAGCCCACAGCATACATTCCAGGTACGCCCTTGTGAATTCGTCAAGCTTTCTCATTGGGTGCCCTCTCTCTTGAGGCAGAGTCAATTCTTTCGTCGTGCATTGCCGGGGTGGCCCGGTTGACTATACGCAGCCGGTAACCTCTTTGTTTCAGTTCCCGGATAAGGTAAGCCGCCTCCCTGCCTTTAGTCGGGCGGCTAGTTCGGATGCAGCCATGATAATCGGCTGAGGAGTGTTGGCCGACGTGTTCATAGCACGTACAAAAGTGCCCGTAGATGTCACTCGGCAGCGTAGGGAAGAGGGCGAAAACTTCGCCTTCTCGCAGTCCAACCCGGAACACCACAGGCGATGCAGTTTCTTTTTTAGTCATTGGGTACCTCATGGGACCAAAGGAAAAGAGAAGGGCAAGGCCCCGGCTTCCGTTCCAGGGTCTTGCGGGAAAGTATACCGACCCGGCATCCGTTCCCAGGGGACGAAGTGCTAGTATCGCCTGGCAATTTGACTTTTGGGTACGTATCCCAAGCGAGAACGCCAATTTGACACCTCTTCCCGCATTTTTTGGGGAGAGGGATACCTAATGGCGATATGATCTGACAGGCATGCGTTGAGTTCCGTAGCATCAACTTCTACCCCGGCTCTTCCGTCGATTGCAACGTCTACTAGGTCGCCATTTTTCCCTGATTCTGCGAAAACCCGCTTTCCGCTTAACTCGGAACCTGGCCAACATTGCCCCTCGCGGGTTGCCCACCGATATGTGTCGTTAGCGGATAGCCAGACTTTCAGCCCGCTTTGTGATTCTATGATTCTCATGCTTCTCCCTTCGCGCGGCAATGCCCCGCGTCAATGAGTCCTTTGGCCGTGCGGCCATAGTGCCCCTGTAGCAACTAGACGATTCCGGAGTCGACTCCGGCTTGGAAGCCTGCGATAATCGCATCGTCGTCTAGCTCCCCGTTCTCGTACGCCATGATGAATTCTACGCCCATTGCAGCCCTCTCTTGCGTTAGCTTCTCGGGCGTCTCGCAATAAAAGCATTTTCTGTACCCCGTACATGGGAGCGACCCGCTGTAACGAAAAACGTGTTCCCTTTCGGTAATTTCCTGAACTATGCCCCTCCATTGAATTAAGCGAATACAAGCCATCGACTTCCCCTCTTTCGTTAATAGACAAGTCGGCAGATTCCCTTACAAAGATATGCCGACAATTGGGAATCGTTCTCGCGTCGCCTTTGCAGTGCGATCTTGTACGAATAGAAGATATAAGCAAGCGACAGAGGCCTCTTCAGCTTAACCTCTTTCGTCTTGCCGGTTTTGCTGCATTCCAAAATCAGGGAACAGACAAGCTGGCAATCGTCAGTAATTTCTCGCGTTTCCATTGTCTCTGCCTTTTTCTTCCGGGCAAGGAACCTCTCGGCTTGCAGTTGCACAATAAGCCTGCGGAGACTTGCTGTTGTGTCGTGAAGGTAACATTGCACCCCCGAACCCTCCAGCTTGGCGATAAGGTCCTTTCGTTCTGTTTTCGCGTCTTTCATTGTCTCTGCCTTTCTGTGGTTCAACACGGCTCAAAACCAAATGACTTTAGCAGATCGGCAGGGGTAAATTCCGCTTGTGGGTCTGGCTGGCCCACTAGGTTAATGGGTTGCCCTTCGGCGTCGTCGAAAGGAAATGAACCGCCAATCAACTCAGCGGGAATGGTGACCGTTTCCTTTGTCTCCAGATTGAAAATCGCCTTTTGGTTGGCGTTGATTGCCTCAGTGATAGCGACGTGCTTGTGCGCCCACAAAAGGCAATGGTCAAGGTAGGTCACGTTTTCCCCTGCATTCCGCCAACCACCGAAGTATGGGAGGCAAAACTTGTACTCTGTAATCGGGTGGGCGTCAAGGTAGGCCTTAACTTCGTCAAGGGAGGGCCTACCGGAGAACCGTTGCTCGTTCCCAGGAACAGCAACGGCCCATAGGTTCCCTTTCGCCTCTCGGCCGAATTCATCGACAGTGAAGCCGTCCCTCTGAGACAAGAGACCCTTTGCAACTATCGCCAGTTCCCTATGATCTAATCTCTTCATCGGTTCAGTTCTCCACGGTATAAAGAATCGAGTAGTAGTAGTGTACATCACAAATATCGCAATCGTCCGGGTTCTCACAACCCCAACACTTTGTCGGATTGACTGGCAAGGCTTTCAGGTCTAGCTTTGCCAAAATTCGGGCTAGCATACCGGCCGTGTCAACTCCGGTTCGGGCTATCAAATCCAAGCAATCGTCGATAGCTTCAAATGGATTGTCTCCGATACCTGTTGCGGCGTGTGTCATTTCAGAACCGAACGCCACGCCAATACCATAGAAATAAGGTTCGGAGTTTATCTCATGGTCCACGAGTTGGAATTCTGTTATGCGCCGCACAGTTTACCCCCTTGTCCTAAAGGGAGGCATGGCGCTGCACAGCACACCTCCCTGATTCGGGACGATATGGGCGTAATCATCAACCGGAAAACACTCGTGTCGCCAACGGGGTTGACTAATCTGTGGGCCAGCATAGACAAGCAATTGTCCTGGATTCTGGATTGCGTTGCCCCGGACCCAGAAAGTCGGCGGACGGCCAGCTAACGACAGAAGCAAAGCGGGTTCAGGGTATCTATCTAAACTGACCCACACCCTTGCCATTATTGACGAATCATATCGGGCTGCTCGGATAGCTGCCTTGCGTTTACGATTTCCCATTGTCTCAATTCTCTCTTGTGATTGTGGTGGTGGTTCGGCCCTAAGCCAAGTCATTGGCGACCATAATTTCCTCTTCTCTTGGCGGTCGGCCGAGAAGGTGATGCAGAACGGCATTGACGGCAATTCGTTGTCGGCGACCTTGTATCGGGGTTCCGAAGTCTTCCTGGGTAACCCGCACAAGATCGGCGACGGCTGCGACCTTCTCAGCGTCAAGCTCGACTTGCTCGGCTTGCATCTTCTCTGCGAGTTCACCATAGCTTGGCAAGCTAACGCTATCCTCTTGCTTGTCGTTATCGCCAATCGGGTTTAGCCCGGCTGCTACAATCCTCGCCTTTGCCCGTTGCCTGTCATCCGCCTCGCATTGGGCCGCCCGGTCGGCCGCGGCCTGTCTTAGCTTACTCCATGCCTTTGCCATTGTCTCATTCTCCCTTGTGGTGGTGATGGTGACTACGTTATGACGATAGCGGATTCTTCCGTAAGCTTACGGAAGATACGACGCAAGGCGGTGTCGATATGACTGTCGGCGAGGTAGCGGTATAGTTCCCTAACTTGGCGGTTCCCGTCCGACAGATACAGACAATCCCACCGCACCCGCTTTGCCGATAATCCCTTCTCGCGGTATTCCTTCAGCATTTCAGCGGGCGTCGTCTTCCCCTTGGCGAACAGAGCCCGGATTGCATCGTCAAGCTTATCGTAGTCTTCTGACTTTATTTTCATCGTTCAGTCTCCCTTGTGGCCGTGGTGGTGACTCAGGCATCAAGGACGGCTTGCGTGATTTTGGCAAGCTGATTCGGGCCGATGATGTTTCTGACTCGGCGGGAAATGCTGCTTTCCAGTCCGGATTGCCAGTCCGCTCTAAGTCTGCTTTTCCATGTTCGCCCACCCGCATTGGCGTATCGGCGAAGGAAAGACTTCATTTCATCGGACACCCTGCAATCCAGGGCACCATGGGCCTCGCCACACCATTGACATTTTCGCTGCCTGTTCATCGTTCATTCCCCCTTGTGTTGTGGTGTCAGATACGAAAGGCTGCCAGGCCGGTTGGGCCGAATCCGATCCTGTTTCGCAGACCTTGCAAGACCGTGGCGTCGGTTGCTGTTCCCCAGTAGTTCCCTGTTTCCCACATTTGCCTCAGACAGGCACGCCATTGCCTACCCTGCTGCGCTGCGAACAACCGCAAGGCCCTCTTCTCTCTGTCTGTGACTCGTGTTGCCATCGTTCATTCTCCTTTGTGTTGTCGAGTCTCTTGCCCCTACACTCTATCCTACCACGCTTTCAGGGATTGTCAAATTAGCAAGGCACAAAAACATGGAATTCCAGAATACCTCGATGTAATGTCTGATTATGCGGGTTAGGTAAGCACTCTTCGCCGGCCGCTCGGCAACCGGCTCACGCCATATCAAGCACGCCCCCCATTAGTATGGCGATTCAGCCCCGATCTATGCCGATCCACAGCCAGACGGGCAGCCCATAGGTGAATCCATGACTGACGACAGTATACTACTGGCACCGGGTGTCGGACCGATCTGCCCCTGATTCACCCCCTAAATGTCGTGTCGTGTGTGTTGTGTGGGTTCTCATGCCTGCTGGCCGTGCGACAGGCTTGCGAGGATCGCTCCTGTTGCGATACAAGGGGCTATGTCGTGTTCTACTGCCCTCGTGTCGCAAGGCCCACACGACGCAAGGTATAAGGTATCACATGGCGCATGTGCTGGGGTGTGGTGTGCGTGGTGAGTGTGAGGTGGTGTGAGTGCTGGGGCTATCTCGCCCTGCCCTGCCCCCCATGCTATCCGCGTGCCCTGGCTATATAGTGGTGTGTACCCTGCCCCTACCACTATATAGCCT
>SDBU01002448.1_pt1 | contig 24630 bp, 22 predicted proteins | sample 2277071 | NCBI WGS metagenome assembly SDBU01 (sample SAMN10397929, study PRJNA504765) | marine sediment metagenome | isolation source: marine sediment core GS08_GC12, 126 cmbsf | place: Arctic Ocean: Gakkel Ridge, Loki's castle | collected 2008
TACAGAAGGGATAACGAGATTGTTAGCAACCCCGAAAGACTTACGAATGTTGAATTAGATTCCCTTCCTTTTCCTGCCTACCATCTGTTTCCGTGGCAAAAATACAAGCCTCACCCTCCCCACGGTCAAGCCCTCCCATTTACCGCTATCATAACAAGTCGTGGCTGTCCCTATCACTGCGCCTACTGTTCCAAGCCTATCTTTGGTAGTGACTTCAGAGCACAGAGTCCTGAGAGGACACTTGAAGAGATTGCTTATTATCAGAAATATTTTGGAATAAAAGAGATTGCCTTCTACGACGATGTCTTTACCTTGAATAAGAAAAGGGCTTACGCTATAGCTGACGGTATAATAAAAAAAGGATTAAAAATACACTGGACATGTGAGACAAGAGTCAATCTTGTGGACAAAGAGTTGTTGCATCACATGAAGCGGGCAGGCTGTTACGCCATTGCTTATGGTATTGAATCAGCTTCGCAAGAGATACTTGATGTCATCCATAAAGATGTTACCTTAAAGCAAGTAGAGAAAGCAGTCCAAATAACACGCGAGGTCGGATTGCAAACTATAGGCTATTTCATGATTGGGTCACCTGAAGAGACTCCCAAAACTATTAAAAAAACCATACAATTTGCCAAGAAATTAAAGCTTGATTTCGCTCAGTTCGCCATCACCACACCTTTCCCAGGTACTGAGTTATATAATTTATATCTCAAGGGTAAAAGGAACATCATTCCATGGGAAAACTTCGTATATGAAGAAACTGGAGGTAAAATAACAACTCCGGTGTTTGAAAATGATCAACTCAGTAGTGCTGACCTTCAACATTGGGCAAGGCGGGCATATACAGAATTCTACCTGCGTCCGTCCTATTTGTGGCAACGGATTCGGGGGCTAACTTCTGTAGGAGCTTTAATAGTTAGCATTAAAGGTTTCTCCATGCTTTTGGGAAATATTATACACGTTCGAAAAGGGAAGGTATGAATATCCTCTTTATCCATGAGGTGGATTGGCTCAATAAACTTGTGTTCGACATACATAGCCTTTCGGAATCCCTGTCACTTTTGGGCCATCAAGTTTATGCAATCGACTACGAAAATACATGGACTAGAAGTAGTTTCTATGACTTAGGAACTATGAAGATGAGACAGATAGAAGGGGTATGCCGTGCTCTATCGGGGGCATCAATATACTTAAGACGTCCTGGTTTTATTAAAATTCTTGGTTTAAGCCGTCTATCTGCAGGTTTCACTCACTATCTGGTAATCCGAAAAACCATCAAGGAAAAGGCAATTGATGCCATTGTACTTTACTCTGTCCCCACCAATGGATTGCAAACTATTCACTTAGCTAGAAAATTCAATATTCCCGTAGTCTTCCGCTCTATAGACATACTCAATCAGCTAGTACCGTTTCCTGTCCTTCGTCCGGTAACCCGACTATTAGAAAAGAAAGTATATTCTGAGGCGGATTTGATTCTATCACTCACTCCCAAGCTATCTGACTACGTAATAGAAAAGGGGGCTGAGAAAGCTAGAGTTAAACTGCTGCCAATGCCAGTAGATACCGGCTTATTTCACCCATCAATAGATTCGACCGAAATCCGTCAAAGGTGGGGTCTTAATAAAAAGGACCAGGTTATCCTTTTTATGGGAACTCTCTTTAGTTTTAATGGTCTCGATACCTTTATTCCTCGATTTACTGAAGTTGTGGAACAGGTGCCACAGGCAAAATTACTGATTGTGGGTGATGGGCCACAACGCTCTGAACTGGAAGGACTCATTACTGGCTTGGGTTTACGAGAGCGAGTCATCATCACCGGATTTCAGCCTTACGAGACAATGCCTCAGTACATAAATCTTTCTACCCTGTGCATCAACACCTTCCTCTTAACCGGGGCTACTAAGGATATCTTCCCCGGTAAGATAGTGCAATACTTGGCCTGTGGTAAACTGGTAATTGCCACTTCTCTGCCAGGTATGATAGCTGTAATCCCCGGAGAAGAGCAGGGTGTGGTATATGTTAGTAATGCTGATGATATGGCAAAGGAACTGGTTTCTCTGCTCCAATCAACCGAACGCAGGCAGAAACTTGAACATAATGGCTTAAATTATGTTTTGCAGGTACACGATTATAAAAAAATAGCCCGTCAACTCGAAGCAAATTTAATAGAGATAATAAGGGAGAAACGCAATGGTGAAGCACCTAAGTAATTATAAGGGTAAGACTGTGCTTATAACTGGGGGAGCTGGGTGTATTGGGAGTAACCTTACCAAAGCCTTTATCAAGGCAGAAGTAGCTAAAATCATTGTCCTTGATGATCTTTCGTCGTCAGCAAAATGGAATATCCCGGTTGACACAAGAGTCGAATTCATCCAAGGTAGTGTTCTTAACGATAAAATACTTGAGGATATTTTTTCCCAAGATTTGGATTACGTCTTTCATCTCGCCGCTCATTTTGCTAATCAAAACTCGGTTGATGATCCAGAGAAAGATTTGATGGTTAATGGGATGGGAACATTAAAGGTTCTTGAGCATGCCCAACACTCAAAAATTAAAAGATTTGTATATTCCTCTTCAGGTTGTGGCGTCTATGGGCTTGAATCAAAGATGCCGTTTGAAGAGCATGATGTTTCCATCAGTCTCCACACACCATACCAAGTAACCAAATTGCTTGGTGAATTATATACGAACTATTTCTATAATTTATATAACCTGCCTATTGTCAATGCGCGTTTTTTCAATGTTTACGGTCCCGGAGAAATACCAGGGCGATACCGTAATGTAATACCAAACTTCTTTTTCTGGGCAATGCAAGGCCAACCACTACCCATAACAGGTACTGGAGAGGAAACCAGGGATTGGACATATGTTGACGACATCGTTAATGGTTTATTAGCTATGGGTGTGGTAAAAGGTGCTATTGGAGAAGCTATTAATCTCGGGTCTGGAACAGAACATAGAGTCATTGATATGGCGAATTTGGTAAACAAATATACTGGAAACAAGGCAGGTATTGTTATTACAGAGAGAAGGAACTGGGATGCCAAGCACAGGCTTTTGTCCTCCATTGACAAAGCGAAGAAGCTTCTGGAATATAGTTCACGGACAGAGTTCGAAGCTGGACTAAAGACAGTATATGAATGGTTTTTGGAAAACCGAAGCAAAATAGAGAGAGACGCAGAATTCTAACAAGCCATAGATAGGAGATTAATATGACCGACAAACTTAAAGTAGGGATAGTTGGCTGTGGTGCCATAGCTGATATACGGCATATACCAGCATTCATAAGATTGAAAAACAATGTTGTTCTGCAAGCTGTTTGTGATAAAAATGAAACTCTGGCTAAAGAGACTGCAAATAAATATAGTATACCAGCAGCCTACTCTGACCTCTCCCAGATGCTCTCGAAGGAGAAATTAGACATGGTTGATATCTGCACTCCACCGCAAATACATGCACCTTTAGCAATTGAGGCGATAGAAAATAACTGCAGCGTAATAATTGAAAAACCCATGGCTCTTAAAACCTCAGATTGTGATAAGATGATAAATGCTACTCAGAAGCATAATGTGAAGTTATGCGTAATTCATAATCAACTTTTTTATCCCCCGGTTATTAAAGCCCAAAAGTTAGTGGCTGATGGTGCTATTGGAGATTTTATTGGTATGAGAATATTTATGTCCGACCCCAGAGACGAAATGATAATGAGGAAAGACTACTGGATTCACAAATTACCAGGAGGCGTGATTGGTGAAACGGGTCCTCACCCGGTATATAAGTCCTTGGCTTTTATAGGTAAGGTCAAAAACGTAGATGTTCAGGCCAGAAGTTTTTTGGAACACCCCTGGGCTCCGTTTGATGACTTTAGAATTGAACTTGAAGGAGAAAAGGGTTCAAGCTCAATAGTTATTTCTTATTCCAGTAACCGTAGAGCCTCCACTATTGATCTTATGGGCACAGAAGGAGCCTTGCATCTAGACCTATTGAGCATGCTGTTAATTCGCCAAGGAAGGAATGGAGTAATGAAACCCCTTTCTTTAGCTAGCGCTTCTCTAGGAGAGGCTACCCAAATAATTAATGGTATAGCTCGGAATTCCTTTAGTACATTTACCGGACAGGGGGAATTTTACGGGCATAATACCATCATCAGCGGTTTTGTTGACAGCATCCTGAGCGATCACCAATCACCTGTTACCTCTGAAGAGGGTAGGGAAACGGTCAGAGTGATAGAAATGATTGTAGAAAGGCTTCGGGAGAAATATCATAGCTCGTAATAGGTAAGGGAGAAAAAACGATATGGCAAGTCATATCAAAAGTATAAAAACAATTAAATTGAGGGTATAGTTGTGACAACAAGACAAATAGGCCAATATTGGAGGAATATAAACAATTAAAGGCAATATCAAACTGGATAATTTCAGGCTTAAGTTAAAAGCTTATGTTCGGAGAAACCACTTTCTTAAGTTACACATTGGTAAAATGGTGTCGAGGAAAAGAATGTCCCTAACATTTCCTTCTGACCTGTACATTGAACCGACGAACAATTGTAATTTAAACTGCGTAATGTGCCCACGGAAGCTCAGTTCGAGAAAAATAGGATACATGGATTTTGAATTATTCAAGAAAATAATTGATGAAAGCGTTCAGTACGGAAAGCGAGGGGTAATAACACTACATAAGGATGGGGAGCCTCTGTTACATCCTCAACTTGGCCAGATGATAGCCTATGTGAAGGAAAAGATGGCGGCTCATATATTGCGCCTTAGCACAAATGCTTTACTCCTAGATGAAGTTAGGAGTAAAGAACTTATCCTTTCTGGGTTAGATGCTATTACCATCAGCCTAGATGGAACAAACGAAGAAACGTATAGAAAGATTAGGGGAGGAGATTACCACAAGGTCGTCAATAATACACTTCGCTTTATTAAAATTAGAAATGATATGTGCCGGACCCGCCCATGGGTAACACTTCAGATGATCAAGACAGCAGATACTGTGGGACAGATATCTCATTTTAAAGAATTGTGGAGACCTGTTGCCGATGCAATAGAGATTAAAGAATTTCTAAACTGGGGTGGAACTATACCCGCAGAAGAAGTAAGGTTGCCAAATTTGGATTCAAGGGAACCATGTTTAGATTTGTGGACATATCTTACTATAAATTGGGATGGCTATGGTTCTATTTGCTGCCTTGACTTTGATTGCAAAGGCATAGTCGGAGATGTCAATCAGCAATCCTTAAAGGAGATCTGGGACGGCAAGGGCATCAGCCAATATAGATTAACTCATATAAACCATCTTTGGCAGCAAGTACCCTTGTGTAAGGATTGCAATATTTGGCAAAATCAATCTCCTGTGTGGAATAGGCACATGGAGAAGAAATATCGGCTAAATGCATTAAGTACGCTTAGCGAATAAGTCGCTATTATGGTGATGAATAAAATACTAAAAAAAATTACCAACCCTAACCATCTGACATCTAAAGCTTTAGGTTTATTGCCTTACCTTAAGACCTTTAGAAGTACTTACGCTTTTCTGCAAAAATCGCAATGGTGGAGCCGGGAGCAGCTAGAGGAATACCAGATGCGTAAGTTGAGTAAACTGCTGAAGCATGCCTATGAGAATATACCTTATTACCGAAAGGTTTTTGATGAGCGTGATTTAAAACCACACAATATTCAAAATTGCAGTGACTTACAGAAACTACCGTTTCTAACAAAGGAAATTATCAGAGACAACTTGAGTGATCTTATAGCCAGAAATTACTCGCCTGAAAAACTAGAGTATGTCACCACAGGAGGTTCAACTGGTGTCCCTCTAGGCTTTTACTATGAGAAGGGTATTTCAAGAGCCCAGGAATGGGCATTTATGAAGACTCAATGGGATAGAGTGGGCTACCTATTCAGAGATAAATGTGCTGTTATCAAAGGCTATGTCATCGCATCAACGACCAAGGGTAGATTCTGGGAGTATACTTTACTGGGTCGGTGGCTCATCTTATCTTCCTATCATATGACAGATGACAATCTACCCCGCTATATTAAGAAACTTAGGGAATTCAAGCCAAGGTTTGTTCAAGCCTATCCTTCGGCCATTACCATTCTGGCCAGATTTATGAAACGGAATGGAGTGGAGCACTTCCCTAGCGTTAAAGCAATCTTATGTAGCTCGGAGAACTTATATCCGGCACAGCGAGAACTACTGGAGGATACCTTCCGATGTAGAGTTTATAGTTGGTACGGACACGCTGAGCGGGTTGTTTTAGCTGCCGAATGTGAGAAAGGTTCGTATTATCATATTTTCCCCGAATATGGAATAACGGAGTTAGTTAAGGAAGATGGTAGCCCTGTAAGTAATTACAATGAGACTGGTATAATCGTAGGAACAGGACTCGATAACTACGCTATGCCACTAATCAGATATGAGACAGACGACCTCGCCGTCAAGGTTAACGGAGTATGTGCATGTAAGAGGGAATATCCCCTGATCAAAAAGGTTGAGGGCAGGTGGTTACAGGAGTTCATAATCACTAAAAGTAATAGGTTCATTTCCATCACCGCTATTAACATGCACTCTGATGTGTTTGACAACGTCGAGCAATTTCAATTTTATCAGGATAAGAAAGATGAGGTCGTTCTTAACATAGTCAGGAAAGGAACTTATACCGACCGAGATTCAGTATATATCAGGAGCGAGCTGTTAAAAAAACTGGGAGACGACATAAATCTAGTTATTAAATTTACGGACCATATCCCTCGGACTGAAAGAGGGAAATACAACTTCTTGATTCAGAAGCTGCCGATGGGGTTTGAAAATTATGGATGATGGTGAGAGAAATAAACCAGTAAAAGTAGCCTTATTGGGTTCATATCCCCCACCATATGGCGGGGTTTCCGTCCATATAAAAAGGCTAAAGTGTAAATTGAAGGAAAAAGGGATAGATTGTGTTGTTTACGACTTTTCAGAAGGGCAAAAGGATGTTCCTGATGATAATGTGGTGGTGAGAAACCCATTAAAGTGGTTGGTGAATTATCTTTTCACAGCAAAGGAAAGCATAATTCATGTTCATACGTCGAGTTGGCAATTGCGTGCGGCAATAGTTTTGTTGGAATTACGCGGTAAGAAAACAGTTATTTCTATACATGGAGAAAGCTTGAGGGACTCTTTGAGGAAAGGTAATCGGATTAAAAAAAGGTTGGTCAAATTTACTCTTAAACGTGCTTCGTTTATTATTGCGGCTAATCAAGATATAGAAAGACTTGTTTTATCTTTAGGGATCAGTAAACAAAAAGTAACTGTTGCGGCACCCTTTATTCCACAGGTCGTTAAGGAAGAAGATTATGAAAAGGTACCACAGTATGTGTGGAGTTTTATTCACGAGCATAAACCTGTGATTTCAGCTAATGCCTTTAGCATTATCTTCCGTGATGGAATTGATCTATATGGTCTCGACCTGATTGTGGAGCTAACTACCAGACTAAAGAGGAAATACCAAAAAGTGGGCATAGTAATTTGTTTACCCCACGCAGAAAACAAAAAATATTTTGATAAGTTGGAGCAGGAAATCAAAGAAAGGGGATTGAGTGAACATATTCTATTTATTACCCGTCACCTTGATGTAGTTTATCCTATTTGGCAGGAGAGTGACATTTTTGTGCGGCCCACTGTAGTGGATGGAGATGCTTTATCGGTCAGGGAAGCCATGTATTTTAAGACCCCCGTAGTTACAAGTGATGCTTGCCCAAGACCTGAAGGGGTAACTCTCTTCAAGAACCGCGATATAGATTCATTTACAGATAATGTAGAAATGGTTTTGGATAATTATGATCAGTTTAAGTGTAAGGCAGAATCAATAGAAGTAGAGAGCGGAATAAACAAGATCTTGTGGGTCTATAATTATTTAGTAAATGGAAGAGAACAATAGGTGGAAGAGGAGGTTGGAGTTAATATGCGACTTCAGGGAAAAAGAGTTATTGTTACCGGCAGTAGTGGCTTAGTTGGTTCTCATCTGGTACTGGCATTAAGTGAAGAAGGAGCTGAAGTAATACCTATTGACATTAGGCAAGGCATAAATATAACCAATTGGGAGCAGGTCAAGGATTATAATGATATAGATATCATTTATCACTTGGCAGCTAAAACCTATATCCCGGCTATTATTGAAAATCCGAGGGAAACTTATCTGGCTAATCTCGCGGGAACGGTTAATATGCTCGAGCTGGGGAGGAAAAATAAAGTTCAGAATTTTATTTTCGCCAGTTCATATGTATATGGTCACCCTGAATACATACCGATTGACGAAGGTCATCCGATAAATCCAACAAACCCATATTCTAGGAGCAAGAATTTGGGTGAAGAGTTATGCCACGCTTATTATGCGGATTATGGGATAAGATGCGTGATAATAAGAGCATTTAATATTTACGGTGAGGGGCAAGGGGAAGAATTTTTAATTCCCTCTATTCTCAAGCAAGTCGAACGAGGGATAATCGTACTCAAAGACCCTGAACCTAGAAGAGATTTTGTCTACATTGACGATGCCGTGGCAGCGTACATTGAAGCCGGAAAATATACCGGCTCTGGGTTTGAGGTTTTCAATATTGGTTCTGGTGTCAGTTATAGCGTTGATGAAATCGCGAAAAAGGCAATTACCATCTTTGGACGAGAGGTAAAGATGAAATACCTCTATCAGCGCAGAGAAAATGAAGTTATGAATACGGTCGCCGACATCACCAGGGCCAGAGAAAAACTGGGTTGGGAGCCTAAAGTTAGCATAGAAGAAGGATTGCGGAGAATAATCCATAAAACATTTGGGGTCCGGCCTTTAAGATAGTAAATATTTGAGATAAATATGGGCATGATAAGAAAAGAAACCTTAAAGGATAAGAATAAAACTAACGCAGATTTCTGGGAGAACACGTGGCAACAAATCCCTTTGGGGAAATACCACGGGATTGAGAAGTATTTAGCTATAAATAAAAAGCTGGACAACTTGTTTAAGAATTATTTACACAAAGGTCATAGGAAAATTCTAGAAATAGGATGTGCTAAGGGAAAGCAGTTGATCTACTTTGCTAGGGAATTCGGCTACGATGTTTATGGTATTGACTACTCTGAGAAAGGCGTAGAGTTAGCTCAACAGAATCTGAGGATAGCTGGAGTGGAAGGAACGATAGTTTGTGAAAACGTCTTCCAGACTTCTTTCAATGAAGAATCATTCGATATTGTATATTCGATGGGATTAATTGAGCACTTCCAAAACCCAGCAGAAATAATTGATGTACATACTAAACTATTGAAAAGAGGAGGTACGACAATAATAACAATACCTAACTTAAACCGGAGTTTGTACCTTACTATAATACGGTTGCTCGGTAAAGAGAAGGAAATATCAAAGACACACAATTTAAGTATAATGGATAAAAAAGTATTGAACAAACTTCTACAGGATAGTAGACTCAAGATATTAACCCTGAATTATTTTGGGCCAGTTGATCTTACCATAACCTTTTCTGGTATTAAAAATAGACCCATATTATATTTGATGCATCTGCTGAACCAGATTGTAGGATATGTTACTTTTTTTATGCCACACTCAAAATATTTCTCTCCATATATAGTTTTAGTAGCTCAGAAGGTAGTTTAATGGGGATTGATGGTAAGTGCCGAAGAAAGCCCGCGTAAGTAAGACATGACGAAAACATGAAAGTAATTGAAAAAGATAGGAACCTTGTCGTGGTCACATCCGGGGTTAATCTAAGTACACGTGACTTCTTGCCGAGTTTTCTCGAAGTATTGCTTGGGGCATTCTCCGGCCAAATTTCGATCATCGTCTCAAGAGCACCCCTCTATAAAAAAGGCCTTTTCAGCAAAAGAATTCGCCTAAAGCAAATCTTACATGAATCTGAAGCAGTAAAAGGGCAAGGATTGGTTAAAAGAATTGGTAATTACCTGTTAACACAGATAAAAATTGCTCATATTCTATCTACGGAGGAAAAATCCGATACCTATATATTCTTCCTTGCCCAATCACTAACATTGCCAATTTTAATGCTAAAGCTGATGAAAAGGAGAGTTATCCTAGTCATTGGTGCCTCAAATATGGAGCTAGCTGAATTTAGAAAGGATTACCTGTTGATATTTACCAAAATTGAAGAGAATATCAGCTATTGGCTGGCCGACCGAATCGTGCTGTATTCTGAGCAGCTTCTGAACAGATGGGGACTGGTAAAATATAGAAATAAAGTCTCAATAGCTCATCGACATTTTCTTGACTTTAATGAATTTCAAATACAAAAGCCTTGTAACGAAAGGGACGATTTAATTGGCTTCATCGGACGCCTAAGCCAGGAAAAAGGTCCCCTAAATTTTATTGAAGCAATCCCACGGATAATTGAGAGGGACGACAATCTCAAGGTTTTGATTGGTGGTGACGGACCACTGCGTGTCATGGTTGAACAGTATTTGAGTAGATATAACTTAAACGACAGAGCTAATTTTATCGGCTGGATTCCCCGTGATGATCTATCGATGTATTTAAACAAATTGAAATTACTAGTCGTACCCTCCTATACGGAGGGTCTCCCCAGCATCATTCTACAGGCGATGGCTTGTGGAACTCCGGTTCTAGCGACTCTGGTTGGGGCAGTGCCTGACCTAATAAAAGATGGAGATAACGGTTTTTTTATGGAAGATAATTCACCAGAATGTATTGCCGAAAATGTTATCAGAGCTCTAAATCACTCCAACCTTAACGGAATTATCAAGAACGCTCGTACCTTTGTAGAGAAGGAATTTAATTATAAGACAGCCGTGAAACAATACCGGAGTATATTAGGCGAAGTGTAAAATACTGGTCAAGCAGAAGTAGAACTATGGCTGAAACTAATCTTGATTTAAAAACAGATGAATGACTGGAGAATCGGCAAGTTTATTCAAATTATTATTGCTGCTCAAGTAGCAATGTTCGCAGTACTGGGATTGAATGCTTTCGGTATTGCTTTAATTGAGGTGATGGCTTACGGTAAACCAGTTATTGCTACCGACTTGGGACCATTCCAAGAGATAATAAAGGATAGGGAGACTGGCTTCCTAGCCCCGGTGAATTCCTCGGAGCACCTAGTAAGTGCTATAATTGAGGTTACATTGGATGAAAAGAAAAGAACAGAGATGGGAATCAAAGCTAGGGAGGACATATACAACCGTTTTGCCCTAAATAATATAGCTGATGATTACCTAAAGATATACTACGATTTAGTAAATAATAAAAAATAAAAAAGCGCGGCACACTCAAAATACTAATTGTTTCATAACTCAAGCATAATATACGGGAGAGAGAATCTATTTGGCGGTGACCGAAGGATAAAAACTTAATGGATTCTTTGGGAGGACTCGATGAAGCAAAGACGATATGTTGAGTCATACAGGATTGACCATCGGGATACGTTTGTTTTAATAATCGAGTAATGATAATAATATGAGTATGAATACCAAAATGAAGTGGCAAGGGTGCCAAGTTTTAGTAACCGGGGCAGGCGGTTTTGTTGGTAGCCATTTAGCGGAAAGACTGGTCAAACTGGGAGCCAGAGTAAGGGCTTTCGTTCATTACAACTCCAGGAATGATTGGGGGATGATCGAATTAATACCCACAGAGGTTAGAAAGGAAATTGAGGTTTTTCCAGCAGACTTAAGAGACCAAGAGGCAGTCAGAAAAGCAACCAAAGGTATAGATTTTACTTTTCATCTTGGCGCACTAATAGGTATTCCCTACTCATACTTTGCCCCGAGGGACGTTATTGACACAAACATTCAAGGAACATTAAATGTCCTGCTTGCTGCCAGGGACGAACAGACGCAGGGTATAGTTCACACCTCTACAAGCGAAGTTTACGGAACAGCACAGTATGTTCCCATGGATGAAAACCATCCACTGAACCCTCAATCGCCATATGCTGCAAGTAAGGTAGGAGCGGACAAATTGGCTGAGAGTTTTTATAAGTCCTTTGCTCTCCCGGTGTCAATTATCAGACCATTTAATATATACGGCCCGAGGCAATCGGCACGAGCCATCGTGCCAACCATTATAACACAGGCATTAACCAGAGATAATATTCTACTGGGTAGAGTAGATACGACACGAGATTTAACTTTTGTCGAAGACGCAGTTTGGGGATTTATTAAGATTGCTGAGCAACCAAAAGCAAGGGGGGAAGTGGTGAATATCGGTTCATCCACTGAAATCGCGATAGACAAACTTACCAACAAAGTCATTTCACTGGTAGGGAAGAAACTGGAAATAGTGACAGAAAATGCTCGTCTGAGGCCACAGTCCAGTGAAGTTGAAAGATTGTTTGCCGACACGACCAAGGCGCACCAGTTGATTGATTGGGAGCCCAAAGTAGATATTGATACTGGATTAAGAAGAACGATGGACTGGATATCAGAATACTTAAGTAATTACAAAGCGGAAATCTATAATATTTAGGAGAGAGATATGCGAGCCGTTATCTTAGCGGGAGGCATAGGGAGTCGGCTTTATCCCTATACTACAGTTCTGCCCAAGCCATTGATGCCAATAGGGGATGTCCCCATACTGGATATAATTCTGAGACAGTTATCAAACCACGGTTTTAAAAGAATTACTATTGCCGCTGGTTATTTATCAGAACTTATTCATGCATATTTTCATGATAAGAATAAGTATGACTTAGAAATAGATTTTTCAGTGGAAGAAAGCCCATTGGGAACTGTCGGTCCCCTCACCCTGATACACGATTTGAACGAGACATTCCTACTAATGAATGGTGATATTCTCACCACATTGGACTACTCCATGCTCTGGGCATTCCACAAAGATAATCAGGCGATAATAACTACTGCTATTTGCCAGAGAAATATTAAAATAGATTTTGGGGTTATCAATGTCTCTAAAAATGGAGAGATTGTTGATTACAATGAAAAGCCCGATTTAGATTATCACGTGAGTATGGGGATAGCGGTATGCGAGCCTCAGATACTCAAGTACGTCGAAAAAGACAAACACATTGACTTCCCCGACCTTATTAAGTTACTAATCTCCAGAGGAAAGGTAGTAAAAGCCTATCTGGGCAACGATTACTGGCTTGATATTGGCCGGAAAAGTGACCATGAGCAAGCGATTAGGGACTACGAACACATGAAAGAGCAATTATTCCAAAAGCCATAAAGCTGTTTAACATCCTCTCTCTTAATGAGAAGGATGTTAGTGAAGAAAAAAGCAATCAATATAGCTATGCTGTCAGCAAATTTTGCCCTTATGAAAAGTGGAGACGAGCATTATACAAAGTGAGTGACTCATCGCTTATTTATGTTATCAAGACGCTAGAGATGAAGTAATGTGTGGTATGGGTAAAAGAATTTGTTTTGTTTCTCTAACCTCATATCCTTTGCTATCAGGCAAGAGAATGGCGTATGTCGGTGGGGCAGAGGTCGATCAAGTCCTGTTAGCTAGAGAGCTAGTAAAACACGGCTTTGATGTAAGCTTCATTACATACAGTGAAGGTAGACAGGGAGGTATGGAAAACGCAGGGGATATAGAAGTAATAAAAGCATTTCAACGGGACAATACCCCTAAATCAAACTTACTATCAAGGTCTCTACGTTTCCTGTCGATATCCTGCTACATGTGGAGAGCCATGCAGAAAGCGGCTGCTGATAACTATTTTTCGGAAGGTGTTAGTGCCGTAGTAGCACTTTTTTGCTACCTAAAGCGAAGGAGATTTGTCTACTGCATTCCCTCAGACAGAGATGTTGTCAAGGGAAATATAATAAGCCATAGATTTATAGATGAGCTTAGTAAACGCTTGGTTGCCAAATTGGCTTCAGCAATAGTTACCCAAAATGAACACCAGGCGAAGATGCTGAGGCAAAATTTTAATAGGGAGTGCGTTGTAATCCCACCAGCTTATCCCCTTAGTGCAGGCGATCCTAAGGAGAAAAAAGCCACTCCCCCTATAGTCCTATCGGTAGCCAACATTAGACCCGTTAAACAACCAGAAATATTCCTCCAACTGGCTGAGGCAATTCCGGAAGCCAGGTTTCAAATGATAGGCGGTAGAAGTGTTGAAGCACCAACTCTTTACGATAGGATAAGAGACTCCGCAGCCAAAATAGCCAACTTGGAGTTCTTGGGCTTTATCCCCTTTCACGAGGTTGACCAATACTTTGAGCAGGCATCAATATTTGTGAACACCTCAAGCATTGAAGGGTTCCCTACCACATTTGTGGAAGCCTGGGCAGCATATATGCCAGTGGTAAGCCTTAACATTGACCCAAGTGAGGTTATTCACTACAATAAGCTGGGGTTTCACTCTAAGACTTTCCAGAAGATGGTAGACGACACAAAACTACTGCTAAAGGATGAGAAACTGCGAACGGAGATGGGGCAAAATGTCAGGATGTATATGGAAAGAGAGCATGATATTAAGGTAGTTACTGCTAAATACCTTAAGGTGTTAGAGAGAATTGAAGTTAAGTAAATCTGAAGAGCAAAGCTTGTATCCAAGGCAAAAAATGTTGACCAGTAATCGAAAGCTATCACAGCAGTTATTAAGCACTCTAGGTATTAAGCATGGAACTACATAGACAATACAACTTATCTCGCCCTCATTATCTAGCAACGAGACTCCTTCCAAAGGATGGCTCTTGTGTTCTGGATCTGGGAGCTGGATTAGGTGAGTTTTCAGATATGCTTAAAGAACGGGGATACAGCGTAGTCGCTGTTGAAGGAAATGAGGAATTTGTTGAGCGGATGAAGGAGAGAGGCTTGGATGGTTACTCCTGTGACTTCGAACAAGACAGGTTACCATTTGACGACAATACATTTGATGGCATAGTTTGCCTGGAGGTTATTGAGCACGTTTGGAGTACAGATAATATATTAGGTGAGGCTGAGAGAGTGCTCAAACCAGATGGGTGGTTATTACTGACAACCCCGAATTATCTTTTTTGGCGCTATAGGATTAAGTATCTTAGAGGTAAATGGAAATTACTATTTCCTCCAGATACCTTGCACAAACGAGCTTACAGTGTTGATACAATTTGTGCTGTCTTAGAGAGGTATTTCAGAATAGAGAAGGTGTCTGGCATAGGCTCTTTCCCACTAGTAGGAAGCTTTCTGACTAGGTTTAGACTAAACCTATCAGCTGAGAATGTGGTAGTAAGATGCAGGAAAAGAAAGTAGGTTTAGAGCAAGATCAATTGTATTATCTGAAGCAGTTAGTGAGTAGCAATAAATATGAGGAGGGATGAAATGCAAATACCGGCGGCAAGGATATTCTTTCCGGAGGAAGACAGGAAGGAATTACTGGAGCAGATTGATGGTATCCTAAAGTCAGGTCAGTTGACTTTGGGGAAGTATACTAAGGAGTTTGAGCAGCAATTTGCCCAATATGTGGGCACAAAATACGCCGTGGCGGTAAATAGCGGCACCAGCGCCCTTGAAATAATCCTAAGAGCCTTAGATATAGAAGGCTCCTCAGTGGTAGTCCCTACCAATACCTTCTTTGCCACGCCAGCTTCGGTAATTCATGCGGGGGGTAAGGTCATTTTCGCTGATATAGCTGATAATCTCTGCCTTACCACGGAGAGTGTCGAGAAGAGTATTAAGAAGGATACCAGAGCAGTTATCGTGGTTCACATTGGGGGGCTAATTCCGCCCCAGATAACGGGGATTAAGGAAATCTGCGAAAAACGGGGACTTTTCCTGATTGAGGATGCCGCCCATGCCCATGGAAGCACCTTGAATGAGCAGAAAGCAGGGAGTTTCGGTATTGCCGCCGCCTTCTCCTTTTATCCTACCAAGGTGATGACTTCTGGAGAGGGTGGCATGATAACCACCGATGACGAAAGTATTTACCAGAGAGCCTTGGTCTTCAGAGACCAGGGCAAGGCTGGATTTTTCGGTAATGTTCATACCGAAATGGGATATAACTGGAGGATGAGTGAGATTCATGCTGCCATCGGGTTATCCCAATTCGCCCGGCTGGAGGAGTTCCTCATTGATAGAAGAAGGGTAGCCGAGATTTATGATAGGGAGCTGGTAGAAATTGATGGCGTAAGTGTTACCAAGATACCCTCAGTAACCACATCGAGTTATTACAAGTATGTAGCTTTACTAAAGAGTGGCTGCGACAGGGTATTCCTCAAAAAAGAGCTGAAGGAGATATACAGTGTAGGTTTAAGTGGGGAGGTTTATGAATTACCTTGCCACCTGCAACCGATATTCAGGGATTTATATGGATTTAAAGGTGGCGAATTCCCGGTAGCGGAAGACCTTTGTAAAAGGCAAATCTGCCTACCTGTATTTAGCGGAATGAAGGACGAGGAAGCCAAATATGTGGTAGATTCGCTCAAAAAGGTGGTACAAAGCGCTAGAAAGTGAAGGCGAAACCAAAGGCCATATCGTGGATATTCTAAGCCTGCATGATGAGGATGGCATAAAGGCATTGTTAAGGATTACTTTTAATTACTTTATTGAAAGAAGCATCGATAATGTTTCCTGTTGGATGCAAGATAACTGCCTCTATGCCAATTTAATGAAGGAGTATGGCTTATCCAGGCAAGAAATGCCTGGATTTTATCCCTATTGGGGGGTAGGTAGGGGCCTTCTACTAGGGAGATGCAACAGTGAAGAGTATCGAGTCCTTTCCCAATTGGTATCTAATTGTGAGGGACGGCTGCGATGTTTTTTAAGTTGCAGGGCTGCGGATATAGCACAAAGTTAGCTGATATATTTATTTTACTCAAGGAGGCCATTTAATGAACATCGGCATCATCGGCGGCTCTGGTTTTATTGGTTCTCACGTGGTCGACAAACTTATTGAGCGTGGGCATGAAGTTACGGTGTTTGACATCATGAAGCCCCATAGAGACAACGTCCGCCATATCTACATCGATATTACTGACCTGTCTAAAACTTGCGTGGCACTCACTGGTACCTATGATGTGGTATACATACTGGCAGCGATGGCAGACGTTAATGATGTCTATAAGAACCCGGTGGAGGCTGGAGAGGTCAATATTATGGCAGTAGCCAATGTATTGGAGGCAGCGAGAAGAGGCAACATCGGTCGGGTTATCTTAGCCAGCACGGTCTGGATCTATGAGATGGCAGCGGAGGACAGGGTTGATGAAGATACCCCGTTAATACCCTCAAAAACCAAGCATGTATATACCGCCTCGAAGCTAGCGGCTGAACTCTATTGCCATGCCTACCAGAAACTGTATGGACAAAACTTCACCATTCTTCGCTATGGTATTCCGTACGGACCGAGGGCTCGAGGTGGAACAGTAGTAGCTATATTTGTGAGAAGGGCTCTGAATGGAGAGTCTCTTACCATTCTCGGGGATGGCTCCCAATACCGGAATTTCATTTATGTGGAAGATCTAGCGGAAGGGAATGTAGCTGCCCTTAAAGAGGTGGCAATAAACCAAACCTACAATCTGGAAGGCATCAGACCAGTAACAGTTAAGGAAACAGCAGAAGCAGTAAAAAAGCTGGTGGGAGATGTAGAGATCGAGTATAAAGAAGCAAGGGCTGGAGATTATGGCGGAGCCATTGTGTCCGCTGATAAAGCCAAGAGAGAGCTTGACTGGCAGTCAAAGATCACCTTCGACGAAGGGATGAGAAGGTACATTGAGTGGTATAAACAAGCCCACTAGAAGGGATGAGATGCCAGATAATCTTGCCAAAACGCCAAAGTTCAGCATTATTGTGGCTACTTACAACAGGGCTCATTTACTACCCAGAGCGATAAACAGTGTCTTAGATCAATCTTACCAGAATTTTGAAATCATAGTAGTTGACGATGGTTCCACGGATAATACTAAGGAAGTGATTAAATCATTTAAGCAAGATAAGAGGATAATTTACTATCAGTATGAAGAAAATAGGGGGTTGTCCGCTGTTTGGAATAAGGCGCTCGACTTGGCCAGTGGAGATTACGTAGTTTTTTTGGATGACGACGATGAATTATTGCTTGATGCTCTTGAGGCCGCAGCCAATAAATTTGCTGAGCTTTCTCCAAAAGGAGTCAAGACTATCTGGTTTGATTCTATGGATTTTGAGAGTGGTGAGATTACCGGTAGAGGTGTAGATAAAGATAGTTATATATCCTATGAGGATCATCTTTGTGGCAAGGTCAGCGGGGATTTTTGGATTGCGATAGACAGGAGTTTGTTTAGTGAGAGCAGGTTCGACCGGAGGGCTTGGGGAGGGGCGGCATCACTATTATGGTTGAAGATATTTTACCAGGCGAAGGTTTTTCATGTAGCCAAGGTTCTTGGTATAGTTCATCGTGAGCATGGTAGTACGGTAAGTCGGGATTTTAGAATTAGAATCAAGCACAAAGAAAAGAACCTTTGGGCACAGAAAATCTTCTTACAAGAATATGGACAAGACCTAAAACGACTCTGCCCCAGTGTTTACGGAACTAGGTTAGCTAGTTTAGGTTTATTTTATTTATTAAATGGTGAAAGGGCTGAAGGAAGAAAGGCTCTGCGAGAATCACTAAGGTTTCGTTTCTCTTTCAAACCTGCCATCTTAATCTTGTTATCCTTTATGCTTAATGAGAAACAGGTAGCCTTTCTATATATCAGACTTGTATATAAGACTCGCTAAAGCTCTGGATAGCATCAATTTTCGGAAAACGAAAATTCTGAGACACGTTACCCCACCGCAAGACAGCACTCCGGTGGATAATCATCAGCCCTACATGGTTGGCCGCAAGATGTTCCCCGCTTTTTGCTACTAAAGCGACTAAAACTTAGTTCCCTTTCAATTTAGGTGGCTTTATCGCTTGTTTCAGCAGGTCGATATCCTCTTTAGAAATGCCCTTCGTCATGTAAAGGACAGCAAAGTATAGAGCTGCTGCTGCTATAATGAGTACAGCAAGGTTAATCCCCTGACAGAAATAAAGGAAAAGACCCATAGCTAAGCAGGCAATGAGAGGGGAGGCAATCATTTTATGCAGGGATAGCCGATGGAAGTATTTAGAAACCAAATAGAAATACATGCCAAAAAGAATCACCTCGGTGGCAATGGTGGCAGTAGCTGCACCAATATAGTTGAAGTGCGGGATAAAGATCAGATTCAGGGTAATATTGATCAAGACGCATCCCCCGGCGGCAGCCGCCATCTGATTTTGCCTGTTTATAGAAATAAGCATGTTGGCTAAGGGGCTACAAAAGAAGAGGAGCAATATATCCCAAGATAAGATTTGAAGAGCAACTATGGAGGGGGCAAACTGATCCCCATAGAAAAGTGGAATAATCCTACCTGCCAAAAGCATCGTTCCCATAGCTATAGGCAAACCGAGCAGTAACAAATAGCGTAGTGATTTTTGATAAACTATTTTGAGGGTGTTTGGCGAGGAAATGAAGGAGCTAGCCATCAATGGGAGAACAGCACCCATAAAAAGGACAGGGATTGCATTTAGACTCAGAACTAGATTATAAGCGGCGTTATACCAACCTACTACAGCGTCTCCTTTCATCACTGAGAGCATCACTGTATCTATCCTGGTGTATATTATAAATGCCACACCGGTGAAACTTATCGGCAGGGCAACCTTGGCTGTCTTCTTCCAGAAATCAAGGTCAATCTCAAGCTTTGGTTTGGCGAACTTCCAACTACAAATAAGAAAATTGACTATTAGATAACAAATACCTCCGATAGCAAAGGCATAAGCTATCTGAATCAAGCCGTAGCCTAGAAATATTGCTGCCAAACCTAAAGAGGTGATTATAAACTGGCGCACAGTGACTCCCAGAGCGTCATACTCCATCTTTTCAAAGGCTCGGAAGGTTGCTCTGAAGAGATCGCCAAAGGCAATAAGTATGATGTAGAGTCCGAAGATAAGGATAGCGATAGTAGTATCGTGAGGGTAGTCCATCTGGGTGATGATAAGAGCTATCACACCGAATGTGATTGCAGAGAGTATAGCTCTAATAACAGCAATATTACCTATATATCTGGAAGCAGCCGATTTATCCCGGGCAACATCTCTAACAATTACCGCATCGAAACCTAAGTTAAGAAAAATGGCAAAAATGCCAGTGAAGGCTAGCGCAAAGTTGTATTTGCCAAATACAATAACACCTAAATTTCGGGCGACCAGGATAGATAAAACTAGCCCCAAAACTGCGGTAATTGCTTTAGCGGTAAACAAAGCTACTGCGTTCTTGGCAACTCGCTGGACAGTATTCATATTTCTTCTTATAACAGGTTCCTACCCTATTTGACTGTCTACTATCGCAACTTGAATACTGAAAGACTGTTTGATTCGTAGATTTTGTTCCTATTGGCGCAGCCCTCTTTCTCTAGTTGCTCCATCTCGGCTATAGCTTCGTTTCTTGGTTCAAGATGATACTTTTGTTCTAATCTCAGTGCTTCTTTTTGTATGATAACCCATTCACACTCCGAGAGGTTGACATCACTGAAGACATCGCTACCCAGAATATTGTGCACATCATCGATGGCATATTGAGTGTAACTATTTAAAAGCATTTTCCCTGTGGAGAAATCGAAGGTGTTTGCTAAGGCATAATCCTCCTTTGAGGGAGCTGCTGGCACTCCCTCAGCTTTGGCGTCCCAAGCCATAGGCTCAATCAGATAGATATTGGAAAGCATAAAGACTACCAGCAAAAAGATACCGATTCTTCTAAGCGATTTATATCTCCCCTTCAGGATAGCTAATACCAGGGGAGCAAAACCAAAAAGCCAGCCATACATAAGAAAACGGTCTGGGTATGGAGCAATTCCGCTTGGTATCACATAGAGTACTATTAAAGCGCCGATTCCGGAGAGGAACAGGAATAAGGTAAAGGAGAATACTTCCAGGCGGTAATTTCTGACTCTGGATAATAATTGGTAGAATAACTGGTAGAGCAAGATAGCACCAAAAATGAAGAGAAAAGAGTAAAAGCCATAAAACATAATATAGCCTCTGATGGTTTGGATGGAAGTAGCACTTATGCTAGCTATTTCTCCGTAGGTAGACATGCCCCATTGGCTAAAGTCGAGGATTTCTTTAGTAAAGTTAACTAGGGTATACAATGGGCCCCTTGATACACCTATCCAATAGGCGAAGAGAACTACAAAAGCGAGTAATATGAAGTGGTTGGTTATCTTCTCTCCAGCAATATTATCCCTGAAATAGGATCTACGTAAAAATGACAATTCAGACACCTTGGTTACCAGAAAGTGGATTAGCAGGAATATAACTAGCATAAAGCTTGTCAGGTGATGGGCAATAACTGTTCCTACTAAACACATGATTGATAATGCACGGTATGTCGCTGGGTGCGCTGAAGACCTAGCTGAGAAGTAGAGATAGACACAGCAAACTGCTAAAATTAAGGCAATGGTTTCCCGAATAAACAGTGAGCTAAATAATATATGTTGCTGCAGGCAGGCGAACAGAAGCGCCGAGAGTAAGGCAATTTTCTCCTCTTTAAATATACTTCGTATCAATAGGTATAGTAGGGGGATAAGAGCTACATCCAACAAGGAGGGGCACCATTTAGCCACAGAGAAGAGGCCAACATTGGTAATTAATGCTAGCTGGGCACCTAGAATATGAATTATGGGAAAATAAGAAGTTCCGTTTAGATATTCTGGGTCCCCTCTGATAAATCCACTGGATAGAATACCTTTAGCTGAAGCCAAATCTATATAAGAGTCTGAGCCACGCAAACCATAATAAGGAATCTGATAAATCAGATGGAATACAAGACAGGTAACGGCAATCTCCAATAACACTACTTTGGCATAGCCAGGGGATAATCTACCTTGGAGAACTTGATATACTATGGTGCCCAGCATTAAGCTAATAGCTACCCAAAAGAGAGCGACCGGCAAATAGATGTGCCAGCGTATCGACAGAAGATAGATGATGAGTAAGGTAGTAGCGCTAAAGAATATCCCCACGGTGGCTATCTTGCTGTTCAAATACCTCATTTAGTAACCTTACTTCTAATTAATTTCTATAGACTCCGGTAGTAAATCCCTTTTCTCTCTGCTTCTTCCTCATCAAAAATACCACGCACATCAATCAAAATGGGGTTATCATTCATAAGCCCTATTAGTTTATCCAGCGTTAGTTTTTTGAAATTATTGTGGATAACAAGTAATATCAGGCAATCTATATTCTTTGCCTGTTCCAGATCTCCAACAGCTTTAACGCCAAATTCATTCTCAATGTTATTAGACAGGGGGTCAAAGGCGAAAATTTCTACTCCGTATTTTTTAAGTTCTTTTATGACTTCCTTTCCCGGTGTCTCTCTGGTATCAGCGACATTCTCCTTATAGGTCAAACCCATTAGTAAAACCCTGGAGTCTTTGATTACTTTACCCACCTCGTTCAATGCTTTGATGGTCATTTCGACAACATGCTTGGGCATATAGTCGTTGATCGCTCGACCAGCCAGAATCACCTGAGGGTGAAAGTCAAGTTCTTTGGCTTTGTAAACCAGATAATAGGGGTCAACTGGGATACAGTGCCCACCAACCAGACCCGGGGAATAATAGTGAAAGTTCCATTTGGTGGCAGCAGCCTTGAGGACATCCTTGGTACTTAGTCTCATCTTATCAAAGATAAGGGATAGCTCATTAATCAGGGCAATATTTAAATCCCGTTGGATGTTCTCAATAACCTTAGCCGCTTCGGCGGTCTTGATATCCTTTGCTTTGAAGACACTGGCAGCCACCTTGCTGTAAAGCTCAGCTACAAGTTCGGTGGTTTCATTGTCCTTACCGGCTACAACTTTGGTTATTTTGTCAATGGTATGCTCTTCGTCCCCGGGGTTTATTCTCTCTGGGGAATAGGCGATTTTAAAATCCTCACCACATTTGAGAGCTGACTCTTTCTCTAAAATTGGCGCTACTATCTCTTCGGTAACGCCAGGGTAAACTGTGGATTCAAGAATAACCACGCTACCCTTTTTCATATTCTGTCCTACTATTTCGGCAGAGCTTTTTATATAGGTAAGGTCAGGCTCTTTGGACTTCGTTACTGGGGTAGGGATACAGATAATGATAAAGCTGGCTTGATTAATCTGTTTAGGGTCGTCAGTGATGAGCAGCTTCTGGCTATTATGATCTTTTTTTAGTTTCTCTACTTTTGCAGTTGCAATATCAAATCCAATAACCTTGAAATTTTCAGCAAATGCCCTTGCTAGAGGCAAGCCAACATAGCCAAGACCAACAACACAGACTATCGTCTTATCCATTTTTTGTTTCATACTGAAAGCTCCTGATGGTTTCCTTTAATCCTTCTTCCAAACTCCACTTTGGTTTATAGCCGAAGGCCTTGGCACGGGAGATATCAGCCAGACTATCCTTTACATCTCCAGCTCTCGGCTTCTTATGAACTGCTACCATATTGTTCCCTGTAAGATTGATAATAAGATTAGCCAAGCTGTTTATGGAGATATTCTCTCCTCTCCCAATATTAAAGACGCCGCTAAACTCGCTTTCAGCTGCCAGGATATTCGCCTCAATTACATCTTTTATGAACGTGAAATCCCTTGTTTGCTCACCATCCCCAAAAATTATGGGAGGGCTTCCTCCCGTAACCATACTGATAAAGTTAGGAATGACAGCAGCATATTGTGAGTTTGGGTCTTGCCTTGAGCCATAGACATTGAAATATCTCAGACAAATGGTATTGAGGGCATAAACCTTTTGAAAGACATGGCAGTAGCATTCTCCGGTAAGTTTGGTTACAGCGTAAGGGGATTGAGGGTTAGGTACCATATCTTCTCTCTTGGGAAGAGTCGGGGTATCACCATATACTGAGGAAGATGAGGCATAGACTACTTTCCTGACATTATTATCTCTAGCAGCAAGGAGCACATTCAAGGTTCCTGTTATATTTACCTCGTGGGTGGCTTGAGGGTTTTCTATGCTCCGGGGGACACTGGGGATGGCTGCTTGGTGAAAGACATACTGAACACCTTTAAATACCTGTTGCAATAGGGAATAATTGGTAACGCTACTCTGGATAAATTCTACATTTTCCTGCTTAATAAACAGTTCTATGTTTTCCCTCTTACCTGTGCAGAGATCATCGAGAATAACAACATAGTATCCTCTTTTCGCAAGTTCCTCAGCAAGATTCGAACCAATAAACCCTGCACCACCGGTAACCACGACTTTTTTACCGATCATTGCCTTTCACCCTGATTAGGATATCGACTGCTATTCATGCCCTACCTCCATTTTTTGAAAGAGATTCTCAAAGCAAGCCATATAAGCCTATTTCCTTTTTTCTCCCAGCGCTGTACTTTGGAAAGACTGATGCCAATCTCACGAGCAAGATTCCCTGCGATTAACCAGCTCCCATAAATTATACTACCTGTTAAATTAGAGCTACCGATATTGTAATCTCAGGAGCTGGAGTTCCATAACCCAAAGCACTGTATGGACACGTCTGATTATATCCTCTTCTATGCTACTCAATCAATACCATTGTATCCTAGTAGGGTAACGTAATTATTATTACTCTGTGCAAGTACCCTTACTCGACCCATCCAATAAACCCACCGCCCATGACTTGTCTTGGTCAGTTACAGCTAGATATCGTTCGG
>SDBU01002449.1_pt1 | contig 24625 bp, 10 predicted proteins | sample 2277071 | NCBI WGS metagenome assembly SDBU01 (sample SAMN10397929, study PRJNA504765) | marine sediment metagenome | isolation source: marine sediment core GS08_GC12, 126 cmbsf | place: Arctic Ocean: Gakkel Ridge, Loki's castle | collected 2008
GTCGCTACGGAGCTGGACCTCCTCTCGACCCTCCGCCCTCGCGGCCGGCCGACGAAGAACAGGGCCGCGAAGAGGCCGGAAAAGTAGCCTGTCCCATTAAATCCGAAGAACAGGGCCGCGAAGAGGCCGGAAAAGTAGCCTGTCCCATTAAATCTCCGACGAAGAACAGGGCCGCGAAGAGGCCGCAAAAGTAGCCTGTCCCATTAAATCTCGAAGTGAACCCGGTGCGGTCGCGTCTGGTGGACCGGCCCGAGCCGTGGTCGTGGTCCAGCGCGGCGGGTTACTTGGGCGGCCGGGACGACGCCTTGCTGCCGGCCGGACCGACGCCTTGCTGTCGGCCGGACCGTTGCTACAGTCTCCTCCCGCGACAACACTGCGGGGTAGAGCAGTCTGGTAGCTCGTCGTGCTCATGACCCGGAGGTCGCGGGTTCGAAGTCAGCCCCCGCTAGTACGCCAACACGTTGAAGGACAAACACTTACGGCTGGTCTTTCTTGCCGCCCACCTGCCCCAGAACGGGCTTGGGCGTGCCTGGGGCCTGCTGAGACTCGCCAACGGCGTAACCGATCCTCCGGATATGCACACCGGCCGTGTTCAATGGCTTTACCTGCTGAGGTCCTCTTCCTTCAAACCTTCAAGAAACACGTCAACCTGGCCGAGCGTTTCGCCCTTGCTGTATTCGACATTGCTGTACACCGCGAGGCTGTTGACGCCCTTTTTCAGGTGGCGGGTCTGCTCGCGCTCGAGCGTGATCTTCCTGTAATGCGGCATGTTCTTCCACCAGATGTAAGTGTGAATTTCGTGGCCGTTCAGGTAGATGCGATAGCCTTGGTTGGACAACACGCTGATTCGGACGAAATCGAAATCCACGACATCCAGCTTGAACGTCGTGCGCATCATAAGGAACTCGCCGTCACCCCACGCCGAGCGATTCGCGAAGGTCGTGCCATTGCGGCCCTTGAATGGACCAATGCCGATGGGCGCCTTGCCGGCCTTCCATGCGCTGTCGTCGAAGCCCGGCGCATACCACTTGGCCAGCCCTTTCGGCAGCGTGACGTCGCGGAAGCGTTTCTTCTCGCGCGGGTGCAGCACGTCCTTGGCCTGCGGGTCGAACGACATATACCGCCATGTCCGCTCGGCCGGCGGCGTGGCGCCCAGGGCCTGCCAGCCGGCGCCGGGATGCTTGAGGTGCAGCAGATCGATGATCGTATCGAGCACCGGCTCGCGGTTTTCCGCTGCTGCTGTTGTCGTCTTCACCCGTTTCATCAACTCCGGCCGGTAATCGTTGTACAGAATGTCGATAAGCTTCCCGCGCTGCTCGCCTTTCAATGCCGCCAGCGTGGCGTACAGGCCATAGGGGCGTCCTTCGCGGTTGGAATTGGGGCTGCCGATCAGGCTGACGATGGCCCCGACCCCCATCACGGGCAGACGCTTGGTCATCATCTGGGCGGTTTTCAGCCCGGTCTGGGGCGCCTTCCGCAGATACGTATTAATCGTCATCCTGGCGTTATGGGCGCCCTCGGCGGAGAGGATGTAGATGCCGCGGTTCGGCTTGATGACGGTCTTCTCGACCCCCTCCAGCAACCCCGCAAGCGTCCGCTTGCCCATCGGGCCGGCGCCGGTCTTGCCGTCCAGGAGGCGTCCCAGTCTGCTCAAACACCTCCCGCGCGGCTGCGTGTGGTACTCCCGGGCGGCCATGTCCAGCAGCGCCGGCAGAACCTTCGCGAGCAGCTTCTCGTCCTTGCGCATGCCGTACAAGGCCGTGAACGCCGACTCCCGCAGCCACCACTCCTCGTGGCTGAGCCACGGCTTGATCAGCCGGACGCACTTGTCGATTTCCGCGGGCGGCGCCTGGCCCAGCGCCATCAGCGCCCCGTCGATCACATACAGCGATTCAGCCGGGTCGGCGATCATGCGTTTGATCGAGGCGATCATCTTAGGTGTGACGTCTTCGGTTCGGATCGGCGAGCGTCCCATCGCGAACCAGTACTTGTAGTCGATCAGCCCGTCCAAGGCGGCCCGGCGGACGCGCGGGTCGGGGTCGTCGAGCAACTTCTCCAACTCGCCGAACGCGCCGACGGCCCGCAGCGCCTTGCCCGCCTGGGCGCGGATCACATAGGAGTCATGGTAGACGTTCTTGACCATCTCCCTGACCGGAACGGTCTTCAGGTCGCCGGCCGGGCTGGCGTAGGCCGAGCCGAACTTGTAGAAGGGGACATGCACCGGCTCGGCCTTGCCATACGCGGCGTACTTGGGATTCTTCTCGATCGAGAGGAACGCCGCGTCGGCCTTGCGACCCCAGGGGTTCTCCGGCAGCGAGAAGTCCTTGGCGTATTTCGACCGCGGCGCGCCGGTGATCCGCAGCGTCTTCAGCGGCGCGGTGTAGGCCAGGGCCACTCCCGCCCCGCTGCCGGGTTCGTCGAACGAATGGACCACCGACATGCCGAACGCGCCCGACGGGCGGCGGCAGAGGTCGTAGTACCACGCCAGGCGTTTCATGGCGGCGTGGTACATCTCGGGTTTGACGTCCAGGATGTACGCCGAGCCGATGCCTCGCCAGATGCCGTCGCCTCGGCCGTCGTCGCCGTGCCCACGCACCATCAGCGGGTAACTAAGCACCATGGACATGCCCAGGTGCTTGTTGGCCTGCTTGTAGAGCGTCACGTCGCCGGTAGCGCCGGAGGCGATCTGCATGGCCGCGGCGATCATGCCGTCCTTGCCGTTGGAGCCCAGGCCGCCTTCGCCTCGGTGGTCGCCGTAGGGAACCGTTCCCCGGCCGGCGAAGCGGTAGAAGAACCGCAGCGAGCCCAGCAGCGTCTTCTCGTCGACCTCGAGGCCGCACTCCTTGGCCAGCAGCAGCGACGTCAGCACCTGCGCCCCGGCCGGGTTCATCAGCCCGCTTGCGACGTAGCCGGGCCCCGGGGTCAGGCCCCAGTGCCCCCACCCGCGGCCGAAGCTCTGTCGCAGTTTTGCGTTGTCGCAGTAGTATTGCAGGATCGGCAGCACCGACTTGTCGCCGGTCCGCAGATAGTATTCGGCGCACGCGATGCCGTTGTAGCCGTTGTACCAGGTGTGATGGCCGATCTTCCTCACATCAGGCAGAAACTGCTGGAAGTACTCCTTCACAACCGGCACGTACTTGTCCTCCCCGGTCGAGAGCAGGAACAGGCACGCCAGGGCGCCGCCCATCTCCTTCGCGGCGAAGAACTTCCGCTTGAACTCCTTGTCCGTCGAGTAGTATTCCGCCGCGTCGTGAATAATCCGTTTCGATTTTTCACTGTTGAGCGGCCATTTATCGCCATACTCGCCAAGCACGGGGATGGAAATCTTGACTTTCTTCTCGGGCGCCTTGGCGTCGTCCTTGACGTCAAAGACCAACACCCCGTCCGCCGCCTCCGCTTTGGTCAGCGCCTTGCCAAGGATCACGATGGGGTTTCTGCCGACGAACTTGACGCCGTTGACGCCGGTGATAATCTGACCGCTTTTGAATTTGCCGGCCGCGGGAGTGTCCGGCAGCGTCTTGTCGACCGTGGCCACCACGCCCTTGTGGAAATCGATGAGCAATCCGGTGACCCCGACATTCCCGAAGAGGATCTCCGCCTTTGCGGGGTTGGGACGGAATCTGTAGAGTTGCTCTTCCGTGTAGTACGGTTTCTTCACATCTTGGGCGAGCGCCGCCCCGCCGGCCAACTGCACACAGAGAGCAACAACGAATGCCCAGCCAGACACGTTGCGCAATACTCTTTTGCCACTCTTTTCAAGGTTCATGGCTTCTCCAGTGAATAGTGAGTAGATCGGGCATACCTGCCAGACGGCCCTACGATAACCTCGATACGGTTCTGGCGGAAGCAATAAACCGGGGTTTCCCGGAAGGGCTTGGTCCGATCCCGGCGCGCCGGGACTGTCGGCCTATCTGACGAATCTGCCACGATCTCCGAGATCCGCAAGCTGTCTCCCTCCCGAAAACTCTGCCCGCCTTTCGGGCAAAGCATTTGCCACGCGGCCCGGGGCAGCCAGGTCAACGGGCCAACTCCCGTTGGGACGTGGGGAAGCCCACGACCGAATCAATAATCATCGAGAACTCTGGGGTCAACACTGGGCATGGTGTCAAGCTTCCAGATATCGACGGGGACGTCGTTTTTCTGTGGCGCTCCGGGTGTGCTGCGGCCGTCGGCCACAAACTGCTTGAGCCGTGCCAGCATCTCCTTCACCTTTTCCGGATGCTCGGCGTGCAGGTTGTGTGTCTCGCCGCGATCGGCCTGCATGTCGTAAAGCTGGACGAGGGGCAGGCCGTCTTTTGCGGCCTCGCGGTCGGTGTAGGTCCAGCCGCCCGAGCCCGGACAGAGCACCAACTTCCAGCGACCGTCGCGGATGGCGAACTTCCCCGAAATGGAGTGATGCACCACGGTGTCGCGCCCCGATGGGCCGGTCTCGCGGAACAGCGGCATTATGCTGACGCTGTCCTCGCCGGCGGTGTCCGGCAGCGTCTCACCGACAATCTCGGCGCAGGTGGCCATCAGATCGGACAGGCAGACCAGCGCGTCGCACTCGCTTCCGGGCCGGATCACGCCGGGCCAGCGCGCCATGCAGGGCATGCGGTGCCCGCCGTCCCAGGCATCGGACTTGTACCCGCGATAGGGGCCGCTTGGGAAATGCCCCTGCGCCTCCAGCTCCTTCACGCCGATATAGTGGGCACAGCCGTTGTCGCTGGCGAAGATGACCAAGGTCTTGTCGGCGACGCCGTGTTTGGCCAGCGAGGCCAGTACGCGCCCGAACACATCATCGGTCTCCATGACCAGGTCGGCATACAGGTTGTTCAGGCCGCTGGCGCCGATCCACGGCTTGTTGACCGACAGGGGTGTGTGGGGCGAGGTCATGGGAAGGTACAGGAAGAACGGCTCATCCGCCTTTGCCCGTTCGGCGATATAGGCGTCGGCCTTCTTCGCCCACGTCGGCAGCAGCTGTTCGAAGTTCCAGTAAGGCATGGCGGGCCCGGAGAAACCGGCCAGATTATCGCCAATCAGGCGCGACGGCAGGTACTCCGACGGGATGCCGACGGTGCGGTCGTTTTCGATAAAGCAGTACGGCGGCCAATTCGGGATATCGACACCAAAATAGTAGTCGAAGCCCCTTGTGGTCGGTCCGCCGGTGGTAGGTTTCGAGAAGCATTCCCGCCACATGTCCTGTTGCTCGGCCGTCGCTTCCAGGTCGGCATCCGCATCGTTACAGATCTCTCCAAAGTTCGTTCCGGGCCAGAAGCTCTCCTGGTCAGCCTCGAAATCCCAGCCCTGGCCCAAGTGCCACTTGCCGATGCAGGCCGTATGATAGCCGTGCTGTTTCAGGAAACCCGGCACGGTCAGCCGATCTTCGGCGATGAGCGGATCGCCGAACTTGCCGACAATGCCCCTCTGGAGCGTGGATCGCCAGTTGTAGCGCCCGGTCAGCACGCTGTAGCGTGACGGCGAACAGACGGCCGAGCTGGAGTGGGCATCGGTAAACGTCATGCCCTCGGCCGCCAGGTGGTCGATGTTCGGGGTCTGGATCTTGCCTTCGGCATTGAGACACGAGGCATCGCCGTAGCCCATGTCGTCGACAAAGAAATAGACAATATTCGGCTTGCTGTTCATGCTTCCCTTTCCTTTGGCGTCAAATGCAATAACACCGTTTCACCCACCTTCAAGTCGATCTTGTAGGTCCCCGGCGCCACCTCCCTGACGTCGATCCGCCTGTCACGGTGAACCTCGATCTCGCCATCCGAATCGGGGCGCACCCGGCAGGGCTCGCCGGCGAGGCTCTTGATGCGCACCCACTCGGTCTTGCCGCCGCTGCGCCTGGCGGAGACGAGGAAGGCGCCCTCGGCCCTGAGGTCGTGGAACTCCACGTCCTGCCAGGCGGAAGGAAGCGCCGGGAAGATGCGAATCGGCCCCGCTTCCTCGGATGCGGGATCGCTCCAGCTCTGGATCAGCATCTCCTGGATATTGTTGGCCAGGGCAAGTGATGATTCCAGGCAGGGGTTCTCGAACCACAGGCCGTTGGCGTACAGGTCGGCCTGCAGGCGTTTCAAGCCTTCCAGGACCTGGTCGCCCAATCCTAAAGCGGCGCTGATAGGGCCGGCATGCGCCTGCACCATGGCCTGCAGCCCACCCGTTCCGTGGGCACGGTCGGACGAGCGTTGCAGCACCTCGGCGGTTCTCTCCTGCTCGATATTCACCAGGTAGAGGGGATAGATCATCAGCAAGTTTGAAAAATGCCGGTGCTGATCCCGGGACGTCTCGTCGGCCCCCAGGCGGAAGCCTTTCTCGTCTGCGGGAAAATCCACCAGGTTCTCGACCACCGTCTGCCAGCGGGGGATCAGCGGGTCATCGATGCCGAGGCGTCCGCTGGCCTTGAGCAGGGCATGACAGCCCCATTTGAAGAGGGCCAGATCAAAATTGCAGTCCCTCCACACGCCGGTCTCCGGCGAATAGGTCGGCGCCAGGTGAAGCGAGCCGTCCTCGTCCTCCTCAAGCAGGTGGAAGTAGAGGTTGATGCCGCGGCGCAGGAGTGGATAGATCTTCTCGCGCAGCATCTCGTCGTCCATTGAATAGCGGTACTGGCGCCACATGTTGTGCATGGTCCAGGGCAGGTTGCCGACGCAATCGTAGTAACGCATGTCACCTTCGCGGTTTCCAATCATATCCCAGGCCACGGCGATGGTCAGGTAGGCCGAGTCCTCCTGCCATTCCACGGGGCGTACCGCCTTGATCAGTTCGGCCCGCCGCTCGTGAAGCCGGTCGACCAGGGCCTGTCCCTGCTCCAGGCGGTTGGCGGCATAGACAGGCCAATGGGCGCACTGGATGTTCCAGTCGGTGGTGATGTAGGCCCAGGGGCCTCCCTGAAACCAGATGCCCGGCGTATCGACAAAACAGCGTCCCGCCCGGGAGGTGCAGCCGAATCGGTAGATGGTCTGCCAGTACAGCGACTCCAGCTCCTTGTCGGGAATGGTGACAAAACTTCTGGGGTAATAGTTGTGCCACCAGTTGCGGTGCTCCTCGACCCAGCTCGACCGCTCCAGCGCCAGGAAACGTGTTACGTCGGCAACCGCGGTTTCGGCGGCGGACGACTCGGGATAGCTGTTGGCGATGGTGGCAATGTGGGTGCGGGTGCCGTTCTCATCGCATTCCGCCCAGGCGGTGGCATACCGGCCGCCGGCCAGGAGGTCCTGAATCCAGACCGACACCTCCCCTGCCCTCTCCTGACGACCTACAGGATTGGGTTCGAAGGGCTTGAGGGTTCTGGTGTAGTAGTCACCATAGCGCTTAGCGAATGCTTCGAGCTCTTCCGGCGTGGTGGGGTACCCGCCGCGCGTTGTCCACGCCTCCGCCGGATGCCAGCTCCAGCGGCAGCCCGCTTCGCCCTCGGACGGGGTCAGCTCCGTGACGATCGCCATATCCTCGGCATGGGTGAAGTGGCGGATCTGGATCTCACCTTTGTCTGTCTGAATGGTTCCGGTCAATTCTGCATTCCACAGGTCCTTTCGCCAACTGCAGCCGGTGAGATTGCCGATCGGGTGCAATGAAAAGTGGCCGATCCTGAAGCGGGGCCGGCTGTAGGCCGTCCAGCCATAGCTTTCGTCGCGGTGGTCATGCACGTCCCCGCGAAAGATCTCCAGGCGGATGCTGTTCTCCACTTGGTAGAGCATCGACCCGATCAATGCATTGCCGAAATGGGGCGCCTCCTGCCAACCGCCGGGCAGAGCGTCAAAGTGCATATCGTGCGGCCGCAAAAAGGTCGGCCAGTCGACGTTTTCTATTCCTGTTTCAATCATTCTTGCTGTATTCGGCATATGGCTGCTATTGTTTTGAATCACCAACCCACCTCATCTGCCCAAGAGCGTTTCAGCAGAGCGGTATGGCTTGTCCGCGATCGTTCGTCGATCCCTCTCGACGTCCTCAAACCAGTTCTCGAGCTCACGCAACATTCGGCTGACGAGGTCCGGGTGGTCGCCGGCTAGATCGGTGGTTTCAAGCGGATCGAATGCCAGGTTGAACAGCAGCGGCGGATCGGCCGGGACCCCCAGGAACAGTGGTCGTCCGGTCGCTTCAGGCACCCCGTCCAGGTACTTCTCGGGGTTACTGCGGATATCCTGGCTGAGTTTCAGGTCCTCTCGCCAACCGGCGAAGTCATTGGCGATCGCGTCGCCCGGCCGGACCAGCTTCCAGAAGCCGTCTCGCATGGCGGCATTGTGGGTGACCACGGGCACGCCCCGGCTCCACTGCCAGAAGCGTTTCGGATTGAGCACGGCCTCACCCTCACCGCGCAGGGCCGGCAGCACATTCTGACCGTCGAGATGCAGATCCCCGGGCAGCTCGATGTCTGCCGCGGCTGCCAGGGTGGGCAGCCAGTCGGTGAAATGCACCAGATCGTGGTAATGCCGTCCGCCGGCCAGCCCGGCGGGCCAGCGGATCAGAAGCGGCACGCGAATGCCGCCTTCATGAACACTGCCCTTGGACCCACGGAAGCCACAGTTGAAGCGTTCAATCCGCCACTCATCCCGGCCGCTGAACTGCGGGCCGTTATCACTGGTGAAGATCACGATGGTGTTCTCTTTGAGCCCCTCGGCTTCAATCGCCGCCACCACGCGCCCGACGCCCGTGTCCATGCGTTTGATCATGGCGTAGATGTGGCTGACCCCCATGTTGAAGCATCCGCGTTCGAGGAAGGGCCTGACCTCCTCCTCCGGGGCCTGGAACGGACCGTGAGGCGCGTTGTAGGCCAGGTGGAGAAAAAACGGCTCTTCGCGATGTCTCCGGATGAACGAGAGGGCCTCGTCGGTGAAGACATCCGTGAGATAGCGGCCGTCTGCTTCCTTGAAGCTGCCATTGTAGTCCAGGCGCCAGTCAAAGTACGGCGACCCGCCGCCGCGAAACCCCGCAAACTCGTCGAAGCCACGTGCATTCGGATGGTACTTTGCCTCCACGCTGCCGGAATGCCATTTGCCGATACAGCCGGTGCGATACCCAGCTTGCTTGAAGATGTCACCCATGGTGACTTCCCGGGTCGCCAGGCAATCCATTTCCCCCACACATAGGGTGTCAATAACTCCGGTGCGATGGGGATAGCGCCCCGTCAGCAGGGACGCCCGCGCCGGTGCGCACAGCGCCGATGCCGAGTAATGCTGGGTCAGGCAGACACTTTCGGCCAACAGGGCGTCAACGTGCGGGGTCTCTGACGCCCCGAAGTTGAAGCAGGCGAAGTCGCCGTACCCCATGTCGTCAGCCAGAATGAAGATTACGTTTGGCCTGCTCACTTCCTTCTCCCGTCACAATGACCGCTTCACCTTTGAGCACATCGATTTCATGCACTCCCGCCGACACCTCGACAAGCGTATGCTGCCGATCTCCCTGAACCCGAACCTGATCACCCACGCCCGCGGCTGGGCGGCCAACAGCATAAACGCACACACAGCGGCAAGTACTGCTTACTACAGCTTATGGATTCTACTTGTGCTTCCTTTCTCACTTACCTGTTTCGGACAACCTGAATACTTGACCTGGCTTTGTCTTTAACGTCACAAGTCCGTCTGAACCGATGGCGGCTTCACTGCCATTCACAAAGACGGTCTTCCACGGGCTGAGAACCTGGAGTTCCTTATAGGCAACACTTTCTATCGTTGCCCATGCGACGCGTCCGTCCTTGAATTCCGCCGACACGATGAACCCGCCCTGGGCGCGCAGACGGGTGAATTGTGCATCCTGATCCTCGGGCCAACACGGGAACAAACGGATCTTGTTCCCTACGCTTTGCAGTAGAAACTCGTCGATAAGACCGACAATACCGATCATTTCCGGCATGAACGTTCCATGGCCGTGGCCAGCCCATACAAACAAGCCATTGGGCAATTCACGGGAAGCAAACCACCTTCTTGCCTCGGTGACTCCTTCCGGCATGGAAAGACGGGCTCTTGCGATATTGAACATGACATGCGCGTTCGCGTCACGGAAGCGAGTCGCCTTGATTGTGCGTCTGAACAGATCTTTCTCTGCATCAGAAGAGAACCACGTCACCTGGTCGCAGGGGAACACAGGGGCGGCCGGCACAGTGATATTGTGCTTTGCGATATGGCCGCCGCCCTGCGAATCTACGACAATCTCTTCGCCATTATGTATCGTCGTCGGATACTCGCCCAGCAGGGCCTTGCGCGTACGACACTGCTCAGCCAGGTCGCTGTCCACCTGCAGCTCAGTTGCCGCCACGATCAAGGCATCAAAGGTGTAGTGAACGTAGGCGATGTCGAAAGGACAGTTGAAGATACCCATGGGAGGGTGTTCCGGGCTGAAGGACGGCCCCAGGAGAATCTTGCCCTTGTCGTCCTTCTCGCATTTATCCATGAAGGATACATAGAACCTGGCGGTCTCCCTCAGGAAGGGGTAGATCTTTTCCTTCATATACCCGAGGTCTTGATCGCAAAGGTACTTTTGCCACATATTCTGAAGCGTCATCGCCTGCAGACCAATCGTCAGCCCCCAGGGGTTCATCGACATTTGGCGTTTGTTCTTGCTCTTGCAGTTGGCCGGGGCCGGCTCGTGAAGAAACGACGATATGGGGACATGCAGACCATCGATACCATACGTCTCCTTGGCCAGATTCTTGAACCTCGGGATCATGTCATTGTTATAGGAAATCCACGGATCGGCCAATCCCGGGTGATTTGCCGCAGGCAACGGCCAGAACGCCTGCCAGGTATTGTAGTTATGATGATAGTCGGCATGCCACGGCGTCCTGTCGGTGGCGAGTGGAGGCATGATCCCGACCGGCGCTGCGCCGGGTTTTGACACGGTGTGTGCAAAGTAAAGCATACGGTACCACCACCGTTGCATGACCTTATCCTCCAACCGCACACCGCTGCGGGACCAATACGTCCGCCAGCCTTGCTCATGTTCCGAGATGAGCGTTTCCTCTTGCTCAGCAATCGTCTTCTTCGCCAGCGCCATGGCATGTTTGAGAACGTCACCGCCGTTACTATCGAAAGACGTGACCAGGGAGACGGCCTTTAGATCGCCCTTTGCCGCGACTGCCAGGGCATAGTCCATCCCTTTGTAATCGATATCACCGGGCATTTTCATCAGCAGCCAGGATACACCGTCCGATGTTCCGAGCGTCGCATCGGGCAAAGTCTTTGCTTTGATCTCTTCCAGGTCCACCGCGTTTGGACCTTTTACCAGGAGCACATTTCTGTCATGCAGAATACGGAGCGTCGTATTCGCCCGCCCTGGGGAATTGACTGTAACCGTGCCTTTTCCAATATCAAGGTGTGCACTCATATCTTTTGCAGCCGGCCCGAGGCGCAGTGCTGCAGCGCAACGAGGTTGCGGGTAGACAAGGCCATAACTTGGAGGCGCCTTTATAGCACCGGTGATCTTGTGGGTGACGATATCCACACGCGGCAGTTCGCCGTCTTTCGATGTGTCTACACGCGCATCCCATATATCGTTCTTTGTGATACGCATGAAAAGGCCGCCATCCTTTTCCCACACGATCCCATACAGATCGCCATTGCCGAGTATCAAGCTCTCACGTTGGCCATCCTGCATCCTGGAAAGTGTCACATTGGCCTCTTGTAAAGACTCTTGAAAAGGAACGCTGTCCAGTGCTGACATAGCGTTACAGCCGAGAGAGTTCAGCAGTATGGCGGATAGTCCGGTTATCAGTTCCCGTGACGTCATTTGTGTCTCCTGTTGGACATTCTCTGTGTCGACCGTTTGCCTTGAGAGTTCTGGTTCGGTAGTGCCAGGTACTTCTCCAAGGCTTGGTTGGACCTTCTTGCGTCCTACTGGGCTTCCATGATTGTGATATCTTTTCTGCGGGATTCAGGCGTGATCTTCACGTCAACGAGTTTTCCATTCCTTACGCGGCCTTCGACCGTGGTTCTGTGCGGAGCGTGCAGTTTGAAATCAACGTCCCATTCTTTCGGCCAGGCCGGCAGGAGGCGAATCCCGTCGCCGACGGTCTGCATCAGCATTTCCTGCAGGCCGAGCATGCCGGTGCCACCCCAGTTATGGTCGGGCACCCAGTCGTGCCCCGGCCCCCAGAAGGTGGGGAACCGGCGAGGGCTGTCGTCCAGCTTACGAGTGTTGTATTGCTTGGCCTCTTCTGTCATCCCCATGCGGGCGTAAAAGATACCGTCCTGATGCCAACTGACGACATTACCCTTCCGGAACTTCCCATACTTCCAGGTATCTCGGAAGACTTGCATATCGTCACGCCCGAGAGCAAAGCGGTTGAACGGGAACAAGGGATACAGCTGAGGGATCTCGGCGTTTCTATAGAGCTTCCAACTGGCTGCCGGCTGCAGCACGCGGACACCCTTGGTCTGCGCATACGTGTACGGCGGAAGTGATTTCAGCAAGGCCCGGTAGTAAGCCTTGTCCCGCAGTTTCAGGGCGCCGTCGTCGAGCGTGAGGATCCCCTCGATGCAGGCGTGCAATCCTGAAATGATATCGGTGGGGTTGGTCGCGCCGCGGTAGGTCTCGCAAGCCTTCGATGGATGGATCACCAGCCGGCCCTGGGCGTCAAGCTCGCGCCCGGAGCGCATCTTCTCCCGCCGTCGGTAATGTTCGTTGAAAAAGACCACGGCGTTCTCGATAAAGGGAACGTACTTCGTAATGTCGGCGCCGGTGAAACGGCGATATTCGAGCATCATATAGGCATGCTCGAGCTGGGACTCCCAATGGTAGGAGATCGCTCCGTTGGCCATCACGCCCTTTTCGACAACGTCATTGTAGCCACGCGTGGCGTCCGCTCGCGGATCGCCGAACGGTATTTCCGTTCCCCGACCGCGCCCGCCGCTCTCCCAGCCGTATCCGGCCCCGAGTGCCACCCCCGGGGCGCCGATGTATTCGCTGTAGACGGCGCCATCGTGGCCGAAGTGCACACGAACCCGCGCCCGGGCGCCGGGCAGGGCCTTGCGGTAGAGTTCAAACTGCGGCAGGATAGCGTCCACATCGCCGGCCTTGAGCATGGGCCAGTGGAGCAGACGTTGATTCTGGGCGGTGAACACCCCCCCGCCCCAGTTGCGCCAGTCGGGGCCGAAGGCCCGGCCCCTGCCGCCGACCAGGTTGGCGTCGAAGGTGAAATTGCCGCCGTTGAACTTTGACGGGTATTCGCCGAACGCGTTGCAGCCGAGCTGATAACGGAAGAGATTGTAGTTGCGGGCCACGCGCCACGCCTTGTCGGCCGGATCGGGTTTGCCGGGCCGGATGACGATCCAACTGCGGTCCCAGAACCCCCCCCACCAGGCGGTGGTTTTCTTTCGCGCCTCTTCCAGGTCATCCGCCGAGGCGTCCACCGAGGCCTGTAACCCCTGCCGCCACGCCTTGGGCGTTTCGGTTTGGGCGATGTGCGTGACAATCCGCAGGTGGTGACGGCGGGCCGGCTTTTCGGCGGTGAGGTTCCACCCCTTGTAGGACGCGGTCTGGTATTTCCCCTCCGATTCTGCGGCTGCCTTGAAGCCGGGGCCGGTCATCAGCCCCCCGAAGGTGCGGTTGCGCAGGTCATTGACGATCTCGTCTTTGAATTTGCCGAGTCCTTGTTGCTCAATCAGCAGGTCGGGGACCGTGTTGTCTCGCGGGTTTCGGTGGTAAAAGAGAACCCCCCCCGCGGCGTGTGCGACGGTGTCTTTGCCCAGTTGCACCTCACCGGGATACTGGGCCAGAGTGAAGAAAGATCGCCGTCGGTCGTTGTGCGGGATCATCTCGTCGGTCAGTCGCCAGTTTTCGTAGGAGGCATTGGCGTGGATCGGTTGGTTGGACTCGACCTCCAGATGAATGATCGGGCGCCGCACCTCAACCCAGATGCGCACGGTGGCGTCGAGTCGCTTCCCGTCATCGCCGACGGCGCTTCCCCGGATCTCCACGTGCCCCTCGCGCAACTTCAGTTCCTGCTGGAAAACGGCACCCGGAGCATCGAACGGATTGGGATCGAGCCGCATGCGCACCCGGCCCAGCTTGAGATACTCGTTGGTTTCCGCGAGGCTGCCACTGCGCTGCATGTAAAACAGCACCTCGCCATTCTCCACCCACACATTCAGCCCGATGTCTCCGCCTCCGCAAGGCATCGACTCCGCAGAGTTTTTGCTCTGCGTCGTCCACACAACGTTATACGGTTCCAGCCAGGCCATGCCGCTCTCCTTCTCCATGGCAGAAAGCGCCGTTCCCGCCCCCATCGCCGCACACAATACGATGATTCCTATTCCCTTCATCAGTTCTCCTGTTCCTCCGTCACACTCGGTTGGGGCGTTTCGGATGCCATCCAGTTGGCTCTGTTGATTGCTTTCTTTACCGCCATTCCTTCCCCGCCTGGCGCCGCGCCTCCTGCAACGCTTTGGCAACGGCCACATACCGGGGCCTCTCCTCGTGTTCGGAAACGAACAGAGCCTGCGCTCGTTGAATCACGTCCAGGGAGAAACTAACGAGGCCATGGAAGCTTTCCCTTCTGTGACCACTCTCTCCAAGACACACCTCTGCCCTGCGGATGGGACAAGAGCGTCACATCCGCCGTGCTGCACGTCGTCTCCCTGGCCCACTGCGTCATCGCAGCGGCCCGGGGCTGGGCCGCCAACGGTATCAACGCTATGCGTTCACCACATGCTTACGTTCTTCGACAATCGTCTCGACGAGGGCTATGACGTTGGCTAGTGGCACATCCTTCATGATCTCCTGGCTGGGGCCGATGATGTGCCCGCCGCCCTCCCCCAGCGTGTGGATGGCCTCGCGAGCCATCTTCTTGACCTGTGGCGGACTCATGAACGGAAGTTGTTGCGTCTCGATGCCGCCCCAGAACACCAGGTGTTTGCCGAACTCCCTCTTGAGATACTTCAGGTCCATCACCGTCTGCACCGGTTCGAGCACCTTCAGGCCGATCTCGAGCAGATCGGGAATGAAGTCCGTCAAGTTGCCGCAGGAGTGCATCACGATGGGCAGGCCGGCCTTGTTGTAGGGCTCCCATGCGATCTTGAGGCGAGGCAGTATGAACTCGCGGAACATCGCCCGCGAGAGCAGCGTGCCGACCTGCGTACCCAGGTCGTCGCCATGATGGGCGATCTTGGCCCCGAGGGCCACCACCTTCTTCGCGTGCTCGACCTTGTAGGCGGTGATCTTGTCGAGCAACTGGTTCACCACCTTGGGGGCCAGGGCCATGTTGATCATGAACTCCTCGAAGCCCATCAGCGCGTAGGCCCGCTCAAAGATTCCGAAGTAGCCCGAGGGCAGGACGATGAACTCGCCGGACTTGTTCTTCAGGTCGTCGGCCATGTCGTCGTAGTTGTGCGGGCGATTGATGTCCGGCACACGGTAGCCGGCCACCGCCGTGGCGATGTCGCCCTCGAACAGCACCGAGCGGATCACGTCGGGCGGCATGTGCTCGGCCAGTTCGGGCGTGCAGCGGTTCTGCAGGGGATGGAAACACGCGAAGAAGCCGTCGCTGTCGACCTGGACGCCCATGCCCCAGGCGTCCAGCACGATCTTCCTGTCCCAACAGGTTCCGCAGAAGCCCAGGGCCTTCAGGCGGTTCATCTCGGCGCGGTCGTTGCGGTAAAAGAGGGTCTTGTCGTGATAGTTCAGCGTGATGTAGATGTGATTCTGGAGATAGCCGTCCAATGCTTCCGCCCCGGCCAGCCCCAGGGCGGCGGCCAGCTCCTTGTCCCTGGTGCGGTCAGAGAAGGTAATCTGGCTGGGGAGAAAATCCACGTCCTGGCGATTGATGACCCGCAATACGCGTTCTTCTTTCGTCAGCATAGGATGACTCCTGTTGCCCACGTCACTTCTTATCCCGCAAATTGCGGCTCTTCCACTCCCGCCACCCCAGGGGAGACGCGGAACAGATCGCCCGCTTGCGGCTGTTGCGTGCGCTCCTCGTCGGTCAGGAAGAACGAGGCCGTGGTGACGTAAAGCTCGTCGAGTTCCTTGCCCCCGAACGCCATGCAGGTAACATTGGCCACCGGCAGTTTCACCACGCGGTCGATCTCGCCATCGGGCCGGTAGCGCGTGACCCGCCAGCCGCCCCAATGGGCCGACCAGAGGCAGTCTTCGGCGTCGGCAATCAGCCCATCGGGCAGACCCGCCTCCTCCGGAACGGCCACGAAGTCCCTCTTGTTGCTCACGGTGCCGTCGGCCAGGTTGAAATCGTAGGCGACGATCTTCCCGTGGAACATGTCCGTTACATACAGGGTCCGGTCGTCCCCGCTGAAGGCGATGCCGTTGGGCACGGCAAAGCCGGTGTCGATCTTGTGGACCGACAGGTCGGCGTCCAGCCGCCAGAGCGAGCCGGTCGGGGCGGAGAGGTCCTTCTGGTTCATCGTGCCGACCCACAGCCGGCCCTTGCGGTCGATGGCGGCGTCGTTGCAGCGGTGGTCGGCGTGGCCGGCTTCAGGATCGACGATGGGCTCGAACTGGCCGCCCCGCCCGTCCCAGAAGGCCAGGCCCTTCTTGGTGGCGGTGATCCAGCCGCCCTTTGCCCGCGGGCAGATGGCCGTCACCGGCATGTCGGCCTCGAAGGTCTCCCATGCCTGCTTGCCCAGGCCCACGCGATACGCTTTGGCGCCTTCGCAATCGACCCAGTAAAGCGACGCTTCCCCGGCAACCCAGATCGGCGATTCGCCGGCCACGTTCTGCACTGACAACAGGTGCTCGACTCGGCTCATGATTGCCTCCGTCGCGGGGCTAGAGGACACCAAACCAGCCAGCAGGCCTCACTTATACCCAGTGGTAAATGGAGATTCAAGCGTCCGTTGGTGAGGTGGAAGCTGGATGTCATACTTCCTGTAACGGGCCAACTGTGTTGTAGCGAACCGGTCAATTGTCCGCTCGATCCCTCAGCCTGCAGAGGCTCATCGAAGGCCGGAATGAGACGATTGCCCGGCGTTGGGGACCCGCGTGACGCGCCGTTTACGCAGCTGTAGCCGATCGATGACGGAGTCAGCGGCAGAGGAAATACTTGCTGATGTCGCGGCCCGTGATAGAATCGTCGGAAAGGCCGACGGCCCCGGCGCGCCGGGATCGGCCCGAGGCTGTCCGGGAAGTCCCGGTTGAGAGAGCCGGTCGGCGAAACCGCGAACGTCGCCGGCCGTTCGCTCGGCGAACAGATTACCGAAGGGAGAGCACATGACAGGACTACGGGTGATTATCGCTTGCCTGGCCGCAATGCTGGCCGCGGCGCCACTGGCCGTCGCCGGGCCGCCGGCGGAGGCTGCCGGGACCTTCGAGCTGACGTACGGGGCCTGCACCAGCAACGGGATGTTCGGCCCGACCACATCCGCTCAACTCGCGCCGAAGAAGCCGGAGGGCCTGACGGCCGAGCCGAAGTACAAGGCCAAGCCACTCTACGGTTCGGTGACTTTGGGCTCCAGCGGCCAAGGCAAGCCCTTCCTGGTGGCGATGGACAAATCCACGCCGGCCGGGAAGACGTACGACGTGCTCTACGTCGACCGCGACCGCGATGGCGACCTCAGCGAGGAGAAGGCCGTCACCGTCGGCCGGGGGGGCGGACAATTCGCTCTGGCAGTCACCGTCAACGGCAAGCAGATTAACCGACTGTTCACCGCGAGCAGCCACGCGATGTCAGAATCGGCGATCCTGCTGAGGCTTCGGGAACGAGGCGCCTGGCAGGGCGAGGCCCGCGTGGGCGGGTCGACGCTGCACATTATCCTGACCGACGGCAACGGGAACGGCGCGTACAACGACCCATTCCGCCTGCCGGAAGACGGTAAGAGCCCCGGCGGCGCACCGGACATGTTTCTGACCAAGCCGATGACCGGCCTCCTTCCCGATTTCGGAACCATCGGCATCTGCCCGGCCATGCTGGAAGCCGGCGGGAGGCTGTACAACGCCACCGTCGCCGCCGACGGATCGAGCATTGCCTTCGCGCCGTTCACCGGCAAGACCGCGACGCTGACGGCCCCCGACGGGTTGTCGGCCGTCCTGGCGGTGGGCGGCCGCATACTAACGGTCACCGCCCGCGACGGGAAGCTCCTCGTGCCGGCCGGAAAAATACGCCCGTTCATCTACGCCCATCGCAAGAAAGACGCGGCCGGCAAAGAGTGGATGCTGACGAATCAGCCGAATTTCGGGGCCAAGGCCATTGATCTTCCCGCCGGCGGCAGCGCGGCGTTCCCCGCCGGGCTGCCCGTCCAGGTGAACGTCAAGGCCGACGCCACCGGCAAGATCGCCGCAGGCGGCACGGTTAAGTTCACCACCACGCTCACCGACAAGGGCGGCGGGGCCATTCAGCTCATGCCCATCACCGACAAGGGCGATCCCGAAGAGGCCCCGCCGGCGGTCATCGTGATCAAACAGGGCGGGAAGGTTCTAGCCCGCGGCAAATCCGGCTTTGGGTGAGGCGCCAAACCGTACGCATGGAGCGTACCCACTGACCTCACCGGAACCGTCACCGTAACCGCTGAAGCGCCCACCGGCCCGTTCAAGGCCGAGATCACGGTCCTGACGTTGGAAGTGATCAAGCCGTAACGGCCCACCGGCAGGCCCCGGCTAAGGAACGGCTCGGAATGTTGCTCCGATTTCGTCACGCCGGGTTTCCGTGATCGATCATCGGTGATCGCCCGGAGATAGTATGCCCGTAGCGACGGCGGTGGATGAGATGCTCTCCCGCCGGCGGCCTGGCGATGCCACGAGCTTCGTGGCTCGCCAGGCCGCTTGCGGTTTGGGCGAGATATCAGATGTCACTGCTCAACTGGCCGGCCAAGGCGTCGTCGACGCCCGGCTGGTCCTCGGGCTGCTCTTCGCCGGTCGGAAGGGCCGTCGACTGAGGCACGGCTGCCTCGGTCGTTGCCGGCTCTTCGGCCGCCGCGAGGGTCACCGGATCGGTCTCGACCGAAGTCGAGGCCGGCTCCGACGTCCCGTCCGGTTCGGCCGTTCCCTCGGCCGCCGGCAGCGGCGTCGGGTCGTCCGCTGTGCCCGCCGTCTCGACGGGCTCGTTGACCTCGCTGGCCATCGGGGCCGGGGCGGACGGCGTGGCATCGCCGGCCGACAGAGCCGACGCCGGCTCGCCCGCGGCGCCACCGGCCTCGGCCGACGCCAACGTCGCGAATAAGTTGCCGGTCCAGTTGCCCAGCACAACCGCCAGGTCCGTGTCGTCCACGTCATTGTCGCCGGTGAAGTCGCCCAACTCCCAAGCGGTGATGTCGCCGGGATCCTGCTCCCAGTTCGACAGCACCACGGCCAGGTCGGAGTCGTCGACGAAACCGTCACCGTTGGCGTCAGCGGGGATCAGCGAATAGCCGATGGTCGCCCCCTCCAGGGCCCGATCATCGGTCATCACCGTCACCGCGTCGAAGGAGGTCTGGCCGGTGTGGCTAAGCAGGCCGAAACCGCCATCCACTGCCACGCCATTGAAGCTGTGGCCGAGGATGGCCTGGCCGTTCACCGTCACGCTCACCGTACGGCCCTTCAGGGACACGCCGAGGTCATACTCCGCCCCGGCCGTCAGCTCGATGTCCGCGACGGCATCCCGGACCCACTTGCCGTTCCGCATCCGATGGCCAATGACGACCTGCCCGGCCTCGACGTCGAGTTCGGCATACTTGAAGTCGTTCGGCCCGTAGTAGTCGAAGACCACGCCGCCGGCCCCTTCGATGGTGCCGGTCGCGTGCAGTCGGAGAACCGACGGGGCCGACAACCCGGTGGCCAGGCCGAGATCGATCAGGCTGACCGCGGGCGTCTGTCCGTCGGCCGTGCCGGTGTAGCGACTCCTCGAGTCCTGCCAGTCGCCGCTGCGGGCATTAAACGGCAGGTCCACCGTGCCATCGCCGAACTCCTCGACGGCCTCCATGACCATCTCGGGGGGCAGGACCTGAACGGCTACGTTGTCGATCCGGCCCGTGGCGTTGTTGGCCCCGATGCCGACCAAGCCGTTGTTCAGCCCGTAGGTGAACCCATAGGCATCCGTGCGGGGCGAGAAGGCATAGGTCAGTGTCGTCGGGTTGTTGTTGACCACCAGCGTCGCCGTGATGCCGTTCAGGGCCAGCAGCAGGTTGTAGTCGGTATCGGACCGCACCTGCATGGGAATCTGGACGTCGACGATCCAGCCGTCGACCGTGCGATGGCCCATCTGCAGCTTATCGGTGGAGGCGTTGACGCCGGCGAATTTGAAGTCGAACGCGCCCTGGTAGTCGAAGATGAGGTAAGCGTTCGACTTGAGGCCCGCCATCGGCTTGCCGGCGTTGATCGTCGCCTTCATCTCGAAGTACTGCGGCAGGTACTCATCGACGTAGAAGACACTCGCCGCGTCGCCGCCGAGGGTTTCCGGCGCCACCTCGAGCCTGCCGCCCTTGACGCTCCACACACCGCTGTCGATGTGGAAGGCACTGTCCGGGCCGCCGTTGAAGTCGGCCGAGCGGAGTACGTCGCGCCCGCCGCCGGGGATGTTGCCAGGTTGCGGATCTGTGGGCCCACCGGTCTGATCCTGCCACAAGCCGTGGTCCTTCTGCATGATGAGTCCGATCTCTCCGTCGGGCTCACCGTTGCGGGCGGCTCGTGTCTCGCTGAGGATGTCGACGTCCGCGGTGCGGGTGGGATCGGCGCCCTGGCTCTGCGAGAGGTTGTACAGGAACTCATCCAGTTGCGGCGGCCGCTGGCGGCTCACCGTGGCGATGCCGAACGGCGAGAACGGCACCAGGTAACTGTTGAACTCGCCCGCCCAGTCGATCAGGCGATCGCCGCCGGTGTTGCCGATGAGGATGTCCAGCCCGGCTCCACCGAAGACCCGGTCCTCGAACTCCGGATGGGTATCGGGGGTCTCGTTGAGATAGTCGCCGCCGGGCACATCGTCCGTGAGCACGTCGTCGGCGTTCGACAGGTCATTCCCCCAGCCGGCCCAGATGGTGTCCTCGCCGGTGCCGCCGACCTGCCAGTCGTTGCCCAGGTCGCCGAACATGACGTCGTCGCCGTCGGTGTGTCTGTACGCCCAACTGATCGGCGTTCCATTCGGCTCGAACTCGATCTCACCCTCGACCAGTTGACCTTCATTGGCCACCAGGTTGAGGAAGTACGCCAGCTTGCCCGCGGGCCCGCCGTCGCCTTCTTCCCAGATGATGTCGTCGAGGCCGGCCGGGACCGGGTTGAAGAGGATCGTCCGTCGCGGATCGTACTCGTCGTACATGAAGAACTCGCCGAGACGGCTCCGTACCGGCTTGGGCGCGTTCCACGGGTCGGTATCATCACCGAACTTGAGGACGTCGCCCGGGTTCCAAGGCCGGGTGAAGTCGGTCCGGACGATCCCGACCAGTTCGCCGTCGTCGTCGAAGCGAGGTGCGTACGACTCTTCCAGCGCCTCGCCGCCGCCCATGGCGTCGTCGCCCGACGCACCATGCAGGAAGTCGTCGTCGAGGCCGCCGAAGATGATGTCATCGGCGACGTTGGCGTCGAACAGCGCGACGTCGCCGCCGTCCGCGTTGGGCGTCAGGTTATACGGCGTGATGTCGACGACCTTGTCGAGTGCCTGGCCGACGTTCAGGATCGCCATCTGCACCTGGCCCGGCGTGTAGACGAACTCGTCGATGACGTTCCCGTGGATGAACTGCGGATGGCGCGGGTCCGGATCTTCCGCCAGCAGGAAGTTGATCGCGTACAGCGGCTCGCTGAAGTCCGCGATATCTCCTGCCGTGTTGCGGCTGGTGAAGATGCGGCCGTCGTCGCCGATGACAGCATCCTGGCCGGTGCCGCCGGAGATCCAGTCGTTGCCCCACCCGCCGATGATGTCGTCGTCCTCGGCATCGCCGAAGGCGCGATCGTGGCCGCCCATCAGGTAGATGACGTCGTCACCCGATCCGCCGTGCACCTCGTCGTGGCCGCCGATGTCGTACCGCGCCCACAGGTCGAACTCGTCGCGGAAGTCATCGTTACCCGGATCCACCGGCGAGAACAGGTCGGGACGGAAGTCCGGGCCGCCCGCGGTGTAATCGACCAGCTCCACGCCGCGGACGATGATTCTCTCGATGCCGTAGTTGTCGTAGTTGAAGGTGAGGTACAGCTGGCTCGGGTCCACGTCCATGACGTCGACCGCCGGGATGCCATCGCCGGAATCCGCATCGAACCCAACGATGCGGATGATGTTGGCGTTGTCCCCCGCGATGACGTCGGCGTCGCGGGCGTGGCGCTCGTCGAGGGCGATGAACTCGTCTTCCCCATCGATCGGCGGAAGCGGCTCGTCGGGCGAATCCGGATCGGCAAGCGGATCCGGCTCGCTGCCTGGCACGTAGTTGTTGCGGGCGATTCGCTCGCCGCTGCCGCCGAAGAGGTAGTCGTCGCCGTCGGGACGCAGGTTCGCCCCCACGGTCGTCTCCAGGAACTCGGGCTCATCGGGGGTGGTCTCCGGATCGATGAAGTCCGGGTTGGGTGCCAGTGGGTTGGCCGGGTCGCCGAGGCTGAAGAAGGTCGAACTGCCACCGACGATGTCGTCCTGGCCGAGACCGCCGAAGACGACGTCGTTGCCACCACCACCCTCGATGTAGTCCTCGCCGTCGGTCAGTGCATCGAACGACGGCACCACCGTCAGCGGGCCGATCGGGTCGGTGATGCCTCCGGTCGTACGCGAGGCGCCGGCGTGGGAGGTGGCCGCGAAGGCATCCTCGATGCCGCCGTCGCCCTGCACGATGTCATTGCCGAGCTGGCCGAAGAGCTGATCGTGCGCTTCGCCACCGGCGATGTAGTCGTTGCCGAAGCTGCCGACACCGGCTAAGCCTTCATCGAACTCGAAGTTGTGCAGCGCGGTGTAGTCGATCAGGTACTCGGCCCACCACGGCGCCCCGTCGGGATCACGGTAATCGCGGGCGACGTCGTCGTTGAGCAACTGTCCGCTGTTGTCGGCGTTCGGCGCCGGCACGCCGGCGTCCGCCCCGAGCAGTTCCTGATCCGAACGGCTGTACAGCAGGCCGCCCAGCAATGTCTGGAAGCGCGGGTTGGTGATGTCGTCCTCGGTGTCCCCGTCGCTGCCGTCCATGCGGGTCAGCGCGGTGACGTTGTCGCCAAACACAAGGTCGTCGGCCTCGTCACCGTCCAGCATGTCGTGGCCGGCGCCGCCGATGATGATGTCGCGGCCGAGGTGGCCGAACACCACGTCATCGTCGCCGCGCTGCAGGTTGCGAGACTCGATGGCGAGGATCGAATCGAGCGTCGTGGTCTGGATCTTCTGCAGCAGCGGGTTCGGCACGTTCGGGTCGGCCACGTTCTGGATCACGGCGCCGTGGTCGCCGAAGATCACGTCGTCGTACGCCCATTCGGGCGAGTCATCCGCCGGCATCACCGAGTAGGGGCCGTCGCCGTAGATCAGGTCGCGGCCGGCAAAGAGCATCGTGTCGCGCACGTCCGAGGCGTACGGCGGGATCGTCGTGCCGTTGTTGAGGAGGTTGATCAGGTCGACGTCGATCGTCGGCCTGGGGCTGATGTCCTGCGTGTCGATCGTCAGCGCCCGGTTGAAGATGTTGACGTTGACGCCCGAGTCGCCGTAGATGTGGTCGACGCCGCGGTTGCCGTGGATCTCGTCGTCGCCGGAGCCGCCGGCGAGGTGGTCGCCGGCCTGGCTGCCGTAGATCAGGTCGTCGCCTTCGCCGCCGTACGCCACGAAACCGATGGTCGGCAGAGAAGCCGCGTCGACGTCGGCGAATAGCAGCCGCGCGTCGATGATGTCGTTGCCCGGGTTGTCGTACGGATCCGCCAGCGGGAACACCCACTCGTCGTTCTCGTTCTCGCCATCGGGCAGGTGGACGAACGGGTCGAAGGGCTTGTCTCCGAATTCGTAGCCGCGTACGTCGGAGGTGAAGCCGCTGTACCAGACGCCGTCCTGCGAGGTGTCGCCGTAGACCACCAGCGGCGAGTCGGGGCCGGCGCCGCCGGTGACCGTGATGTGGTCGCCGCCCATTCGCACCGTACCCGCTTCGCGAACGCCTCCCCCGCGCAGGTCGTAGCCGAACACGTCCAGCTCGACGTCGGCCTGCGGCGTCAGCGCCACGTTCTGCAGCGTCATCACGGTGTCCGTGAGAGCGGTGACCGTGAACGGCCCGGCGAGGCCGGAGATGTAAACGTGCTGGCCCACGTAGAAGCCGTCGTCGTCCCAGTCGCCGCTGCTGCGCGTAATGCTGCTCGTGGCGATGCTCATCGTGCCGCTGGCCTCGGCCTTGAACGGGTCGACCACCGCCACTTCGAGGCGCACGTCGGCCGCCACGCCGATGGCCAGGCCGTCGAGCACCATCTTGCCGTTCGTGCCGGCGCCGTCGAACGGATTGCTTTGGACGTCGGCGCTGAGATTGCCGAGCGGTGCCTGTTCGAAGCCGGTGATCTGCCACACACCGTCCAGGCCCTCGATGGTCACGAACTGGCCGACGGCGTAACCGTCATCCTGCCAGTCGTGGCCGTCGCGGCGCTCGATGAAGTCGGCGCCAAGGTTGATCTTCGCATCGAGCAGGAGCTCGAAGTTGCCGCCGCCGTGCACCAGCGTCAGGCCGCCGTGCAGGCCGGCCACCGACAGCGTGCGCGTGCTCGTGCCGTCCGACAGCGTGCGGCCGCGCACGGTCATTACCGTGGCGGTGACGTCGATGATGCGCCAACTGCCTTCCAGATCGTCGACCAGCAGCAACTGGCC
>SDBU01002450.1_pt1 | contig 24623 bp, 24 predicted proteins | sample 2277071 | NCBI WGS metagenome assembly SDBU01 (sample SAMN10397929, study PRJNA504765) | marine sediment metagenome | isolation source: marine sediment core GS08_GC12, 126 cmbsf | place: Arctic Ocean: Gakkel Ridge, Loki's castle | collected 2008
ACCAAGTAGTGGTAGTAGATAATTTAGCTACTGGCTTCTTGGAGAACATTAATCCCGCCGCCAGATTCTATAAGATGAGCATCTATGATGCCGAGCTTGCCGACATCTTTAAGCGGGAAAGACCGGAGATAGTTAGTCATCAGGCAGCTCAGATGGTTATCGCTAGGTCGGTAGATGAACCCATCTTTGATGCTCAGGAAAACATCCTGGGCAGTCTTAATGTTATCCTCAACTGTGCTCGCTTTGGCGTAAGAAAGATTATCTATGCTTCCTCCGGCGGAGCAGTTTACGGGGAGCCACAATACCTGCTCGTAGACGAGAACCACCCCATAAATCCCCTCTCTCCATATGGAATCTCCAAGCATACCGTGGAACACTATCTTTACATTTACGGTCTTCAGCACGGGCTTAATTACGTGGTGCTGAGGTACTCTAATGTCTACGGTCCACGGCAAAGCCCTGGCGGGGAAGCCGGGGTAGTAGCTATCTTTGCCGGACAGATGCTTAAGGGAGAGCAACCAACTATCTTTGGCTCTGGAGATAAGACGCGGGATTACACTCACGTTTTTGATGTGGCAACAGCTAACCTGCTCGCAATGGAGCAAGAGCATAGCGCCATTTACAATATCGGCACAGGCCAGGAAACCTCTGACAGGGAGATGTTTGACACCCTGGCCAAGACGCTTGGCTACCCAGGGGACCCCAATTACGCGCCAGTTCGAACCGGGGAGGTTTATCGAATCTGCCTCGATATCACCAAGGCACAAAAGGAGCTGGGCTGGCAGCCACGGCTTGCCTTAGAAGAGGGACTACGCCAGACAGCAAGCTACTATCAGACTCGTTTCAGGCAGGCAAGCTTGTAGCGCTCTCCAGTAGGTCATCCCAAGGGTGCTGCGTAAATTATGACCGCAATAACCATCACTGGTTGGCGATAGATTAGTAGATGAGTTACAGAATATGTGGCAGCTGGTCAAATCGGACTACTTAAAGCTGGTACCCATACTCGCACTGGCATTCTACCTGGCTTTCATGCCACGCCTCCCCTACCGCTACCCAGTGCATATCGACGAGTGGGTCCATATGGCCTACTCCAAGGCAATGCTGCAGGCACAGGGTACCACCTTCATTGACCCCTTCCTCGGACGATCGACCGAGAGCCTTAGCTCCAACTTGGAGGCTGGCTTCCAGCTTTTCTGGGCTGTGTTCCAGCAGATTAGCGGCATCTCCTGGTCAACGATTTTCAGCTATTTCCCCGGCATCATCTTTATGATCACAGTCCTGTCAGTTTACATCCTGGCTCGGAGGCAAGGATTCGGCTGGGAAGCCGCGCTCTTTACCTGTCTGATACCGACTACGGTGGGAATTCTGGGCCCTGCCTTCCTCGTTCCAGTGGCTATGGGGCTGCTATTTATCCCTCTATCTCTATTTGTTGCCTTCAACCTCAGAACCTGGTGGTCTTACCCGACGCTGTTTCTGTTTGCCTCCTTTCTCCTCTCCATACATGCGCCGTCGGCAATCTCTCTGGTCATTATACTTATCCCCTATATCCTGCTCAATCTGAAAGGCAACTTCAAGCACAGCCTGGGCATAACACTCGCCCTGGCTATCCCATTTATAGCCCCCTTCCCCTGGATATTCGATCTGTTGCTGACCACAGCCAAGACGCTATTAAGCCCGGTGTATCCTGAAGTATATGTCCAAATACCACGGGTTATCAAAACTTACGGTTATCTTCCCATCGCATTATGTCTTCTCGGCACCTTCGTATTGGGGATAAGCAGCGGCAAGAAAAACTACGGTTTATTATTGGGCCTGCTGGCCATGCTACTTATGCTCGTCACCTTCTTCACGTTCCACCGCGGGATAGTAATAGTATATCAGCGCGGGTTTGGGTTCGCGACGCTGATGATGAGTATAGTTGCCGGAGCCGGCTTGATGGCGGTGAGGGAACTCAGGCTACCGGAAAAGATTGGCAGCCGATTGAAGGCAGCTCTCATTACACAAAATGTGGGCAATATATTGTGCCTTATCCTCATTGGTCTAACTCTGGCCATAGGCATTCCCGCCCACCATAATACTCCCTATTACTACATGATTGATACCACTGATTATGAGGCCTTCAGGTGGATTGAAGATAATGTCAGCGCAGACTATGAGAGAGCTATACTCGACCCGTGGAAAGCTACCGCCTTTACCGCCATTACGGGGAAAAAGGTCTATACCAGGATACACATGGCCCCCTTCGCTAAGGATAACCAGGCCTACGCCTTCCTGAAGGATGGCTGTATGGATACCGCCTTCTTAAGGGAAAACGGCATATCTATCGTTTACAGCAGGGGGTCATGCCATAACCCAGACCTTATGGAGGTGAGGGAGCATGTCTACCTGCTAAAAGAATCGGCAACCCGATAGAGTGTATGGACTCGCTGAGCCGCTATTCACTGAGATAAACTACGACAGCCTGGTTGCCCCCCGCCGGGAGGTGCTTTGCCGAAGGCAAATTCCCTGTGGATGACATTAAGAACCTAAGCTCTACTTCTTGAAGGTCTGCTCCCGCTTCAGGACAAGCAGAAGGAGGAAATGGAGCCAGCGGTCGGATTCGAACCGACGACCGGCGGTTTACGAAACCGCTGCTCTACCCCTGAGCCACGCTGGCAAGCACAAACGGCCGCGGACTATCCGGAAAACGCTATCCCTCTCTCCTTAAGATAATCAACCTATACGAATCCGCCAGCCAAGGTCAGCACGGGAAATTGGTTAGCCCGTATTCAAAAGAACTGAAACGGACTAGAATGTCGCTGCCTCTTCCACAGTAACCTTGACAACATGTTTAACTTTCGTCCCGCGCGGTGCAAACTCAGTCGAAAGGGAATCAAACAGGTCGCCGCTATCCAGAACCTCGGCTCTCCCCCAGATTCGGCAACCCTTGCGGGTTGAGCGGTCAAATATTATTGCGGTTAGCTGCGGGTTCTCTTTAAGGTTAGCCATAGTCCGTGTCGAGGCAATGTTGGCAAAGATTACGTGCTCATCATCGAGAACGCGGAACGACCCTTTGGGCGAGACGTTTGGCTTTCCGTTCTTGTTCGCCGTCGCTATCAATGCCGGACCGAACTCGCCTATTATCTTCTTGGCTTCCTCAGTTAACTTCGCCATCTTAACTCCTTTCTTTCAACTGAATTGTAATAAAAGCCGGCCAAAAAGGCAAGGTGGTAAGGTAAGAACCCCATCCCCTGTATCCCCTTACTAAGGGGAAGGGGAAGTTTAAGAGAGGCTTGCCCCTCTTACAAAACAATCCCCCCCCTTCAAAGGAGAGGGGAATAAAGGGGGTGAGGTTGAAAAACCTCTACCCAATAGACTACAGTAGAAGAGGAGTCAGTGGTGTATGAAAAAAGAGTTGATAGATATTCTGGCGTGCCCGGTGTGTAAGGGAGAGCTGGAGCTCAGTGTGGACGAGGAGGATGAGAAAGAAATAGTTGCCGGCTCCCTGTACTGCCAAAAATGCGAGGTTAAGTATCCTATTGTGGATACCATCCCCAATCTACTGCCGCCAGACCAGCATGACTAGTCAGGGGTATAGCTCACCCCGGTCTGCGGGGACTCCCAGACCTCGACACAAGAGAGCGAGACCTGTGCCTCAGCCAGCCTGGGGTGAAGTTCGCTATATATTGTGGAGGCAATGTTCTCCGATGACGGGTTTATTTTGTCAAATGGCGGCACATCATTGAGGCAGATGTGGTCAAACCGGCCGAGAACAGCCTCCAACTGCTGCTTTAGCTCCACAAAATCGTAGGAAATGCCAATGTCATCGATCACCCGAGATTCTACCCTCATTACCACCCGGAAACGGTGTCCGTGCAACGCCTCACACTTACCACGATAGCCTCTCAAGAAGTGAGCGGCATCAAAGTGCTGTTCTACGGATATCTGATACATTTTCTCCCTCACTTATTTTTCAACTCGAATACGCCCTGCACCTCAGTTACGCTTTTCATCAAGTCTTTCACCGTCCTGCCATTTACCGGATGCACCAGGTCAGGGGCAATCTCGGCCAGAGGAATGAGGACAAAAGCCCTCTCAGTCAGCCTGGGGTGCGGAATAGTCAGTGCCGGAGTCTCAGTGACACGGTCACCATAAAAGAGGATATCGATATCAATCGGGCGGGGGAGATTTGAGGTGCGTGGTAACCTGCCCAGCTTGCTCTCGATGCCCTTTACCAGATTGAGCAGTGCCATCGGTTCCAGCCCGGTGGAAACCTGACACACCATATTGAGAAAGCGGGGCTGGTCGGTGTTACCGACCGGCTCGGTATCATACACCGATGAGACCTGCTCCAGCTTCAGCCTTTGTGACAGGAAATCCAGCGCCCGGTTCAGATTTTCCTGGCGATTCCCCATATTTGAGCCCAGACCAAGATATGCCGTTACCATATTAGTTAGCCTGCAGCCTGCCTTCCTCGGATAATGGCATCACTCATGCGACACACGCGCACCATCTCTGGAACATCATGAACCCGCACCATGTCAGCACCATTGGCGATGCCTATCGCCACCGTCGCCGCCGTCGCCTCCAGGCGCTGGTCAGGCGGCTGCCTGAGCTTAAATTTACGGGAGGTTCCCAGCAAAATAGGCCTGCCCAGGACCTTCAGTTCCGCCAGACGGCGAATAATCTCCAGATTCTGCGCCACGGTTTTGCCAAAGCCAATGCCAGGGTCAACAATAATGTTGTGCTCAGCGACACCGGCCTTTAGTGCCAGGCCGATGCTCCACTCCAGACTGGAAATGACCTCAGTTATTATATCACGAGGGATTCTATCTCGCTGATTGCTTACCAGGATAATCGGTACCCCCAGTTCAGCGGCTACTTCAGCGAGTTCAGGGTCACGCTTTAAGCCCCAGACATCGTTAATCATCCCGGCACCGGCCCTTACTGCACGACTGGCTACCGCCGACTTATAGGTATCGATACTTATTGGCACCGATAGCTCGCAAGCCACTCTTTCTATAGCCGGTATTACCCGCCGCAGTTCCTCCTCAGCCGATACTGGCTCCTTCCCGGGCCAGGTAGACTCGCCGCCGATATCGATAATATCGGCGCCACCAGCAACCATACGCCTTGCCTGATTCACTGCTGCCGCAACATCACCACCCAGCCCATCCCGGGAGAAGGACTCAGGGGTAAGGTTCAGGATTCCCATAACAAAAGTTCGTTCCCCCCAACGGAACTCAGTATCACCACAGCGGGTGGGGGCTAAAAACAAGCTCTTACCCAATTCACACCCCCAGCAACAATGAGAGATTGTTTGCCAACCCCTCACCCTTTATCCCTCTCCCCTTCATAAGGGGAGAGGGAAGAGATTTCTTAAGGGGGCTTCGCCCCTTTTAATCCCCTTACTAAACAACCTCTAATGATCTGTTTGGCTCACCTATATTGTAACACCTTTCGCCACTTCACACGTAGCCCGCGGGAGACCACTGGTACTACGATGATAACTGCCTTCAATTCTACCAAGAGTGGCCGTCTATCCGGGAAGTTCAGACGAGAGGACTAACGGAGTCGAAATTAATAGACACTGCCTCGACAAGTCGAACTTGCCTGCATGATAGCCAGTATGATATGATTTTGGTGTCAGTATTCCTGCCGAGGAGACATGGTTACCGAATCAGCCCATGAGATAGGATGGAACTTGATCCAGGATCATAGAGAGAGGATAGCAAACCCTTGCATAGCTGTCGCCAGAGGCTACAATATCATCGAGCCCGGGCCAACAGACGGCAAGCTGAGCAGGGCGTCAGAGATACCTGGGAAGCCCACTGGCAGCACCCGGCGCAAGAAGCGCGGGAGTATTCCACAGTAGAGCGGCAGATGGGGAAGGACATGAAGGACAAAGGAAGGTTAATGGCCGCTATAATGGGTGCTATCGCTGCCTTCGTCGCCACGGAGCGGCAGCCTCCAATGGTTCCTCAAGTGAAGCCTCAACCAGAAGCCAGTCGGCAACAGCACAATCCAACCACCCATGACGCAAAGTAAACAATTAGAAAGGGATGGACTAACTAGAGATGGCAAAGAACCCGGTTAAGATTACCGACCTTACCTTCCGTGATGGGCATCAGTCCTTATTTGCCACCCGAATGAGAACTGAAGATATGGAGGCCATTGCCCCCGAAATGGACAAGGCTGGCTTCTACTCTATGGAGGTCTGGGGTGGGGCCACCTTTGACGTTCCCACCAGGTTCCTCAACGAGGACCCTTGGGATAGACCGCGCACCCTGAAAAGGCTTATGCCCAACACCCCGCTGCAAATGCTGCTCAGGGGACAAAACCTGGTCGGCTACCGTAACTATGCCGATGACGTCGCCACCGCCTTCGTGCATCATGCCGCCGAGGTTGGTATTGATATCTTCCGAGTTTTTGACGCCGTTAATGACGAGCGTAACTTTGAGACCGTCCTCAAGGCAATTAAGCAGTGCGGTAAGCATGCCCAGCTTTCACTGTGCTACTCCCTCACCGAGCCAAAACTCGGCGGCCCGGTATATAATATCGAATATTATGTCAAGAAAGCGCTCGTCCTTCAGGATATGGGGGCAGATAGCCTGTGTATTAAGGACATGGCCGGGCTGATGGCTCCCGACAATGCCTACGACCTGATTAAAGCACTGAAGGAGGTCTTGAGGATACCAGTAAACCTCCATACCCATTACACCAGTGGCATGGCATCGATGACCTGCCTTAAGGCGATTGAGGCCGGAGTAGATATTATTGATACTGTCCTGGCCCCCTTCGCCCTGCGCTCCTCTCACCCTGCCATCGAGCCGATTGTTGTTGCTCTTCAAGCAACCTCTCGCGACACTGGACTGGATCTAGCTCATCTCTTCAAATTGGGACAGTATCTCGAATCAATCGTCCCCAAGTATCGAGATTTCCTGGATACTACCAGAACGGCAGTCATTGACACTGGGGTGCTCATGCACCAGACTCCCGGAGGGATGATTACTAACCTGGTGGCCCAGCTACGAGAAGCCGGGGCGTTAGATAAGCTTGACGAGGTATATGCCGAGCTACCACGGGTGAGAAAGGAGCTGGGCTATCCACCTCTGGTTACCCCCACCAGCCAGATTGTCGGCATTCAGGCGGTTCAGAATGTCCTCTTCGGCAGATATAAGATGATATCCGGCCAGGTAAAGGACTATGTTTATGGACTATATGGTAAACCCCCGGCCCCCATCGATCCAGAGGTTCAGAAAATAGTGCTTAAAGGCTACGAACGAGGGGAGACACCTATTACCTGCCGAGCCGCTGATGTACTGGAACCCGAGCTAGATAAGGCAAAGGAAGCTACCAAAGATATTGCCCGGGATATCGGCGATGTGCTCACGTATGCCCTCTATCCCACCACCGGGATGCGCTTCCTGAGATGGAAGTACGGGCTGGAGACGCCGCCCCCTGAAGTAAAGCCAAAGACGTTAGAGGATGTAAAGCGTGAAGATGAGCTGATCGCCAAGCTAAAGGCTGGCAAGCTGGCAGAGAAAGAGACGCCGGTAGCTGTGCCCGGCGTCAGAACGTTTAATGTCTATGTGGGTAATGAGGTCTACACTATCGGTGTGGAGGCAGCGGACGGGGCGCCACTGGCGGTGCCGGTCGTCAGCCCGGCTGACGATCCAGCGCCAGCTAAGCTGGTCGAACAGCAAGCACCGCCCACACCGGCGGCTGAGGCCGAAAAGGAGACAGCTATTTCGGCACCTCTGCCAGGCATCATAATCCGCTACGAGGTTGAGGTGGGTGACGAGGTCAAGGCTGAGGATGTAATAGTTATCCTGGAAGCAATGAAAATGGCGAACGCCATATCCACCCCGGTTAACGGGCGAGTCAATGCCATAAACTTCAAGGTTGGTGACAGTATCGAGCTCGGTGCCGTCCTGGCAGTAATAAGCTAGCTATCAATAGGGCCAGCCACAACACCGGGTAAAGTCTGCTGCCGGTAAGGCATTAGCTGAGAACATAATTCTAGCTATCAATCAAGGCGATCCCGATCGCCCAGTAAGGTCAGCTGTGGCAAAAACTTTAGCGGAAAAGATACTCAGCAAGAGGTCAGGCAGTGATGCCAGGTCAGGGGATATCGTTATCGCTCAGGTAGACCTCGCCTTCGCTCAGGACACTACGGGACCGCTAACAATAAGGCAGTTCGAGAGCGCCGGGTTTGAGCACCTGGCAGACCCGCAAAAGACCGCCCTATTCCTTGACCACGCTGCCCCCAGCCCTCGCCGCGAGCTATCAAATGACCACATGCTACTACGCGGTTTTGCCCGGCGGACCGGGTGTCTCATCTTCGATATTGGCGATGGTATCTGCCATCAGATCGTGGCCGAATCCCTGGCCAACCCCGGCGATGTAACCATCGGTGCCGACTCCCACACGGTAACTGCCGGTGCTCTGGGTGCCTTTGCCACCGGCATGGGCTCCTCGGATACAGCCGTTGCCTTCGCCCTTGGCAAGACCTGGCTGCGGGTTCCAGAGAGTATCAAGGTAATGGCCACCGGTAGTTTCTCTCCTGGCGTAGAAGCTAAAGACCTCATCCTTTACCTTATCGGGCAAATCGGAGCCGATGGCGCAGGCTACAAGGCGCTGGAATTCGGCGGTGACACTGTAGATAATATGAGCATTTCTGAGCGGCTAACTATAGCTAACATGGCAGTAGAAGCCGGGGCCAAGGCAGGGCTTTTCCCGGCAGATAAGACCACCCGGGATTATCTAATCTCACAGGGACGGGGCAGCCACTACCAGCCAATCTTCCCTGATGCCGATGCCGCCTACGAACGGATTATCAATATCAATGCAGCTGACATTGAGCCTACGGTTTCCAAGCCTCATACTGTGGATAATACCGCTCCGGCTAGAGAGCTCGAGGGAACCAAGATTCAGCAGGTGTTTATTGGTACCTGCACCAACGGGCGGCTGGAAGACCTGGCTACAGCGGCCAAGATTCTGCACCAGAAGAAGTGCCACCCGGAGACCAGGCTAGTAATTGCCCCGGCATCACGCCAGATTCTGTTAGCTGCGATCGATGCCGGCTATGTGCAGACCCTGGTTGATGCTGGAGCGGTTATCCTGCCACCAGGGTGTGGCGCTTGCCTTGGTCTCCATCAAGGGGTGCTCGGTGATGGGGAATCCTGCCTGTCCACCGCCAACCGAAACTTTAAGGGTCGGATGGGTAACCCTGAAGCCTTCATCTATCTGGCTAGCCCAGCGACAGCGGCGGCTACCGCCATTAGCGGCAAGATTACCGACCCTAGAGAGGTGGTTTAGACTCTATAAAGAAAAATCATGCTCCAGAAAATAAACTTAGACGCTAGGAAGAAAAGTATTCTCCAGAGAGGCAGTTTAGATGCTAAGGGGAAGAGCATTCAAATTCGGGGATAATATCTCTACCGACCACATCGTACCCGGGCGTCTGGCTCACCTGAGGAGTAACCTCCCGGAGCTGGCGAAACATGTTCTGGAGGATGCTGACCCCAGCTTTGCCTCGCGGGTAAAGCCGGGAGACTTCGTTGTTGCCAGCACCAACTTCGGGCTTGGCTCCAGCCGAGAGCACGCTCCTCTGGTTATAAAAATGGCCGGGGTAAGCGCTATCCTGGCCAGGTCGGTAGCCCGAATATTCTTCAGAAACGCCATCAACCTGGGACTGCCAGTACTGCTGTGCGATACCGATAAGATCAATGACGGGGACGAGCTGGAGATAAACATGGCCGCCGGCACCGTTACCGATGTAACCAATGGTAACCAGCTCGCCTTCAGCAAAATCCCGGAGGTCATGCTCCGCATCCTTGACGAAGGCGGGCTTATCCCGTATATTCAGAAATATGGCGACTTCAGGCTGTGAGTGGTAGGTTCTAGAGAAGGAGATAGTCCAATGGTTCACAATGTTACGCTAATCCCTGGCGATGGGATAGGGCCCGAGGTTACCGAGGCAGCCAAACGGGTTCTGGAAGCTACAGGGGTCGCTTTTCACTGGAATTTAGCTTATGCCGGTGATTATGCCCAGGATATGTTTGGCACCCCCCTTCCTAATTATGTACTGGAGTCCATCAGGAAAAACAAGGTTGCCTTCAAGGGACCAATTACCACCCCGGTTGGTTCGGGTTTCAGGAGCGTTAACGTAGCCCTGCGTAAACAGTTAGACCTCTATGCCTGTGTCCGCCCGTGCAAGACCTACCCCGGAGTTCCCTCATTCTATGAAGATGTAGACATCGTTATCATCAGGGAGAACATAGAAGACCTCTATGCCGGTATTGAGTTCGAGAAAGGAACCCCTGATGCAATGAAGCTAATAGAGTTAATCCTGGAGACAAAGGGGGAAGCAGTCAGGGTTGACTCCGGATTCAGCCTGAAAGTGATCTCTCAGACCCGCAGTGAAAAAATTGTCAGGTATGCTTTTGAATATGCTCGCGCCCATCAAAGAAAGAAGGTAACGGCGATGCATAAGGCCAACATCATGAAGTTTTCCGATGGTCTATTTCTAGCCGCTGCCAGAGATGTAGCCAGGGAATACCCTGATATTGAGTTTGAAGATAGAATAGTGGATAACATGAATATGCAGCTGGTGAAAAGACCACAGCAATTTGAAGTGGTGGTGGCGCCCAACCTTTACGGTGATATTGCCTCTGACCTGTGTGCCGGGCTGGTAGGCGGGCTTGGAGTCGCCCCCGGAGCTAACCTAAATGATGAGATAGCTGTCTTTGAGCCAGTACATGGTAGCGCGCCGAAGTATGCCGGGCAAAACAAGGTCAATCCCATGGCGATGATGCTGTCTGGGGTGATGATGCTCCGCCACCTTGGAGAAACGGAAGCTGCTGACCGGGTAGAAAAGGTGATTGCCGGGCTTATTGCTGAGGGTAAGAAGGTTACCTATGACTTGAAGCCTGGTGCCCCAAGTGACCAGGTAGTCGGTACCTCACAGGTAGCCGACGCCGTAATTGAGAAACTGGAGGCAAGCGATACCGAGCAAAATTAGCATCGTTGGCGCCGGAAACGTTGGTGCTTCCTGCGCCCAGCGAATAGCGGAAAGAGGCTATGCCGATGTAGTCCTGGTAGACATCGTTGACGGACTGGCTCAGGGTAAGGCACTGGATATTCTCGAGTCAGCCCCTATCGCTGGCTTTGATTCTCACATTATCGGGACCGATAGCTATGATGGAACAGCCGATTCCGATGTGGTAATTATCACCTCCGGGATTGGCAGAAAACCGGGCATGACCCGTGACCAGCTACTGGCGACTAACCGGGATATTGTCGCTGAGGTCACCCGTAACGTGGCCAACTACTCCCCCGACTGCATCATCATTATGGTTACCAATCCGGTAGACGCTATGACCTACCTCGCACTTCAAACCAGCCACTTCCCCAGAAATAGAGTCGTGGGCCTGTCTGGCATCCTGGATACCGCCCGGCTGAGAAGTTTCATCGCCAGTGAACTCAATGTCTCACCCGCCAATGTCTTCGCCTGTGTACTGGGGGAACACGGCAAGAACATGGTCGTTATCCCCAGGCTATGTACGGTTGGTGGCATACCGATAGCGAAACTGCTGCCCGCAGAGACCGTTGATAGACTGGTCGAGCGCACCATAAGGGGCGGCGCTGAGATTGTAGAGTTGCTGAAAGCGGGCAGCGCCTTTTACGCGCCGTCAGCCGCCGTTGCCCAGATGGTGGATGCGGTAATTCTGGACAAGCAAAGAATCCTGCCCTGCGCCACCTATCTTGATGGAAAATATGGGATCGAGGACACGGTCATCACCGTCCCGGTAAAGCTGGGCAGGAATGGGATCGAGCAAATAATAGAGCTGGAGCTAACCCCGGACGAAAAGCAAGCCCTCACCACCTCCGCCGAGGCAGTGCGGGAACTTATAAACACGATGAAATTAAGGTGAGCCAAACATTTGGCCATATAGTAAGTAATGTGCCCTCCTAGTAATCACTTTATACCTTACACCCTTGCGCTTCCAGGACTTACAAAATGTACTATTTTGTAAGTAACATCCCAAGTAAGAAGTTATAAACTAAAACAGCCTTGTGTTATGACCGTTCGGCCACCATCAATGACGAGATTTGACCCGGATACATATGAGGACTCATCCGAGGCAAGGAAAAGTGCCACGTATGCAGCTTCCTCCGGTGTTCCCATCCTTCCTAGTGGAGTTGGCCTGCCCCCAGTAGTTGTACCACTTTCTAATCCTTGGACTAACATCACAACCGGACCAGTTTGCGGGGGGTAGGTCACAGATTTAGTAACTGATATATGGCAGCTCCAGCTAAACCGGCAAGCGGAGTGATGCATAAACAGATAACATACCGAGCTAGAGCTATTTTTGCACCGAAATATGGAATCCACCAGACAATAAGCAGCTCTAAACTGATCAGATTCATGGCGGTAAGTAAAGCGATAGTCGGACCAATGCCGGCTCCTGCGGCGTAGATAGAGGCTATTATTGGCAGGGCAACATAGGGACCGCCGGTCAAAAAAATGCCAGCATACGAACCAACTAGAATGCCCTTCAGCCCTGAGGCCGGGCCTAACCAATCTGCGATTAACGTATCGGGGATCAGAACCATAATCAAACCACCTAGGGTGAAGCCTATGAGGACACGCAACCACACTGACTGAAAGGTGTGGCCAGCTTGCTTGAAGCCCAAAGCGATTAGCCGCCATCTTCCCTTCCAGAGGGCAGTGACTATTGCTATCGCAACCATAAGTATGAGAATTAGTAAGGTTATATCCATGTTTCTGCTTTTCCTTCCCTCTATAATGTAGAGGGGGTTTTCTCTATTCCCTCCTGTTGCTACGCTGTGTTAAAAACCGTTATGATCTTTTCCTGTAGCCGCCTGAGGTGACCCACTTAGCAGCCGATATACAACCGTCCCAGCTAAACCGACAATGGGGGGGATAAACAGACAGGCAATATACCGTGCCAAAGGTATTCCAATACCAAGAAATGGGATCTGCCACACAATGAGCATGTGTATAGACAACACGTTTGCTGTCATAAGGGCGATAACGGGGCCAATGCCAGCTCCGGCACGGTGAATAGATGCTATTATAGGTAGCCTAACATAGGGACCACCAGTCATGAAAAGACCTACAGACGAGGCAACGAGGATGCCTTTCAATCCTGACGCAGGCCCTAACCATTTTGCGATTAGCCCATGGGGGATCAACACTTGAATCATTCCGCCAAGGATGAATCCTAAGAGAAGACGCAACCACACTGTATTAATTAGGTGGACAGTTTGCGTTAAACCCGAAATAATCCGCTGTGCGCCTCCTGCCCAGAAAGTGGCAGCTGCGGCTATCAAAACCAGTGCCAATAGAATCAACAAACTTGCGTCGAGTTTTCTCACGTATTTCTTGCTCTTCATTGACAACCAATTTGTAACATGACCCGACTCGAATCCATTCCAGAGTGATACTGAGACAAAAGATAGGTTGTCAGAGTCATTGACTGGATCATATAGTATGTTGTAAGGAACAAAGACCAATTACTTGTAAGCCTTATTGTAGCGATAGTTAGTATTATTCTAACTATAATTGTGGTGAAATTGCTCGAATGAATTCGTAAACCATGAATCTGATTGAGTTAACCGCCTAACAAATCGATGCTTATTGAAAAGGTTCAGACCTGTTCTTACTTTATCACCTTCTCCCCCACAAACGGCTGTAACACTTCGGGGACTAAAATAGAGCCATCGGCCTGCTGGTAGTTCTCCATTATGGCAATCATCACACGGGGCAGGGCTAATCCTGAGCCATTTAAGGTATGGACAAACTGGGGCCTGGCATCAGCCGAGGGCCGGTAGCGGATGTCGGCCCTTCTTGCCTGGAAACCAGTACAGTTGGAGCAGGAGCTTACCTCCAGCCACTCACCACAGCCGGGTGCCCACATTTCAATGTCATAGGATTTAGCGGCGGCAAAGCCCAGATCGGCAGTGCAGAGCTGCTTTACACGGTAGTGAAGCCCAAGACGCTGAGCAACCTCTGTGGCATCGGCCACCATCTTCTCCAGCTCCTCGTCAGAGGCGGCCGGCTCGGTGAATTTGTACAGCTCTACCTTGTCAAACTGGTGGCCCCGCTTTATGCCCCGGGTATCCTTCCCAGCTGACATCTTTTCCCGGCGAAAACAGGCGGTATAGGCGACATAATAGATGGGCAGGATTCCCGGCGATATGATTTCATCGCGGTAGAGGTTGGTGAGCGGCACCTCAGCCGTAGGCACGAACCAGAGGTCGTCCTCTTCATCATGATACAGGTTATCGGCAAATTTGGGCAGGTTGCCCGAGCCGACCATACACTCCCGCTTGACCATAAATGGCGGGTACACCTCCTGATAACCGTGCTCTATGGTATGGAGGTCGAGCATGAACGAGATTAGGGCTCTTTGCAGCCGCGCCCCCAACCCCTTGAGCACGTAGAAGCGGCTGCCGGATAGCTTCGCTCCCCGTTCAAAATCAATGATACCCAGTGATTCCCCCAGCTTCCAGTGGGGGGCTGGCTCAAAATCAAAGTTTCTCGGCTCGCCCCAGGAGCGCACCACCACATTGTCCTCTTCACTATCACCCACCGGTACGGCGGGGCTGGGGATGTTGGGCAATTGTAACAGTAACGCCTCCAGTTGCCCCTCCAGGTTCCTCACCTCTTCCTCCATAGACCTTATCTTGACACGCAGCTGGCGCCCCCGCTCCAGGGTAGCTTCGGTCATTTCCCTTTCCTGGCCAGCCTCTTTTCGGACGTGCCGGAAGCCTTCCAGTTCCAGCACTTTCTGGCGCCGCTCCAGGTCAAGCTCTAAAATCTCGTCCAGCGGTGCTGCATCCTGACGGTTAGCCATTGCCTGCCGCACCACGTCTATGTTTTCGCGGATGAATTTCAGGTCAAGCATAATTGTTTATTAACCCCATCCCCTTTATCCCCTTCCCCTTAATAAGGGGAAGGGGAATGGGTTATATAAGAGAGGCTTCGCCTCTCTTTGACTTTCTTTCATCTTTATCAGGTAATCTTGCACTATTGAGTTTAGTGCTTTTGTTCCTGAGTATAAGAAGCAACAACTCCGATAATTATATCGAGTGATACTCCATGTGTCTTGGCTTGGAGGTTGAGTTTATCAATGCCAAGCGTGAGAATTACTTGGTTTTCGGGTATGTTTTTATTCTTCTCCACTAGACCTATGACCTTTTGCATTTGCTCGGAGGTTAGTAGTTTTCTCCCTTCATTCGTCGTTTTGAAGTCGTTAGACGTTAATGGTTCTACATAGGGTGGGTCAGAATTACCGGCTTGTTGTTGTCTCTCCTTAATGAAATCCATCCTTGTTTCTGACAAAAGGTTCCATGCGTACCAACTCCATATGGCCGTTTCTGCTACATCTTGTGTTCTAATCTCGAGTACATTGAGTTGGGTGCTTACATCCTGCAATATTTTGCTTGTCTCATTACTTATAACTACGCTAATAGTTCCTACTACTAATGCCACTATTGATGCTATTAATGCTGCTATTGATACTAGTTCCCTCCAATAACGCAAAAAATGCATTATTTAACCTCCTCACGGTTTCTCCTTGAGCTGCGGGAACAGGATTACCTCACGGATTGACTGCTGACCAGTAAGCAGCATCACCAGGCGGTCAATGCCCACGCCCAGCCCGCCGGTTGGGGGCATGCCGTACTCCAGTGCCAGCAGAAACTCTTCGTCAATGGTCTCGGTATTACCCTCTGCCTGGCGCTCCCTTTGCTGGTGGAGGAAGCGCTGCCTCTGCTCGATAGGGTCGTTAAGTTCGGTAAAGGCGTTGGCAATCTCCATGCCACCGGCAAACGCCTCAAAGCGTTCCACCAGATGGCTATCCTCAGGCTTGGTCTTGGCCAGTGGCGACATTTCCACCGGGTAGTCAATCAGGAACGTGGGCTGAATGAGGTTTGGCTCGACAAAGGTTGAGATAAGTTCGTCTATCAACCGACCCCTGTCCTTTTGCGGGTCAACCTCCATCTTTAACTTTAGCATCTCCGCCCTGAGCGAATCGGCATCAGGATACTTATCAAAGTCAATACCGCTGTATTTCATAATCGCCTGGCGCAAGCTTGACCGCGGCCACGGAGGCTGAAAGTCAAGGACATCGCCACCAAACTCGACCTTGCTCGCACCCAACACCTGTTCGCTAACTTCGTACACCATTTCCTCGAGCATGCTCATTACATCATTATAGTCAGCGTAGGCTTCGTAGCTTTCGAGCATGGTGAACTCGGGATTGTGCTTGGTGGAGATGCCTTCGTTGCGGAAGGTGCGGCCCAGTTCATACACCTTGTCAAAACCACCTATAATCAGCCGCTTAAGGTACAGTTCAAGGGCAATGCGCAGGTAAAAGTCGTGGTCAAGAGCATGGTGATGGGTGATAAATGGGCTGGCTAAAGCGCCCCCGGCCGACGGCTGCAGCACTGGCGTTTCCACCTCCAAAAACCCTCGCTGATTTAGGAACTGGCGTATAGCAGTGATAATCCGGCTGCGCACCTGGAAAATCTCCTTAGCCTCGGTGTTGGCGATGAGGTCAAGATAGCGCTGGCGGTAACGCATGTCAACATCACTAAGCCCGTGCCACTTTTCCGGCAGGGGCTGAAGAGATTTAGCCAGCAGAGTAAAATCCCCTACCCAGACGGTAGGTTCACCACTTTTTGTCCGAAGCATATTGCCTTCGGCCCCGATAATATCACCGATATCTAAATCTTTAAATTGCTCACGGAGTTCCTCATCAAATCGGTGTATGTCTTGGAACAATAGCTGAATTTTACCTGAGCCATCGCGGATGTCTGCGAAGGCGCTCTTACCCATCCTTCTCATCGCCATAATACGGCCGGCGACCCTGACCGTCTCCTCCCCGGTCAAGCCTTCTTCTTGCCGCTTGAGTAACGCTACAGCCTCTTGAGTAGTGTGGTTACGGTGATAGCGATGAGGATAGGGATCGATGCCGCGAGCACGAATCCTGTCAAGCTTTTGCCGTCGCTGCTGAGCGACGCGGTCTAATCTGGATGCCATCTCTATCACAACTCCGTACAAGGTCGCAAAGGCTGAGAGCCCCTGCCCTCAGCCACAAGTTGCCTAATTCAGTGGCTATTATATGTTATCTTCATCATGTAGTAAAATGGGCTGATCAAACGCTGTCTTTATCCCTCCCCGCAAAGCATCCAGCCAGGTGGCTGACTTTACCTCCCGTTCCAGAAGGTATTTGAGGTAATCTCTCATCACCCCCTCCACCTCCCGGGATAACTCTGGGGCTAGTTTCAGCCTGCTGGCAGTGCCGAAGTCGCTACTCTGCAAAAGTCGCAGCACCTTCAGGGCGTTGACCGAAAGGGGGTAGGTCAAGGGCTGGCTCTGGCGGCAATCAGGGCACAGCACACCACCAGCACTGGAGCAGAACGAATTGGTAACTGGCTTAAGCCGCGAGTGGCAGGAAACGCACTGCTGAAGCTCAGGGCGGTATCCGACTTCATTAACAAGGTGAAGTTCAAAATAGCGCAGAGCCAGATCGTTATCGCCGCTCCGGCACAGGCGATGCATCGTCTCCAGCAGTAACTGGAACAAGGGATAATTCTCTACACCATCAGCAGTAAACTGGTCAACGACCTCAGCGGTATAGAGGGCGCAGGAGGTAAGCCACAGGTCGCTCTTTAATGGCAGGAAGCCGTTGATGGTCTGGCTACCGGTAATGGTGTCCAGATTTCGCCCCCTAGCCAGCGAAACGAGGCTGTGGGTGAGCAGTTCCAGGTGGCCGGCAAGCTTACTTCGGGGGCGCCTGACCCCCTTGGCTACGGCTCTGATCTTACCCAGGTGTGGGGTATAAAGGGTAAGGATTCTATCCGCCTCCCCCAGCTTAATCTTCTTAATAATGATAGCTTCCGTCTGACAAGTCCGCGGCTTAGACATTTCTACTACTCTTATTTTGTGTTTAGAATCACTTCATGAAATAGTTTAAACCTAATAAGATAAGCCCGATAACAAACAAAACAGTGGAAAATCGAAAAACATGAGGCAAAAACCATTTCGGATAAAACATATCGGTAACGGAGCTCTTTTCGTCACCATATTTCTTGGCTAGATTAGTGAATGGGCATTGCCAACGATTAAAAAGTAGTACTACGCCTTCAATCAAAACAGCACCGATGGCTAAGAATAAAGTCCAATGGTAGTTTTTGGCAATACCACTATACAGAATATAAATTAGGCAAGCTGACATAAAAAGGAATATTATGGTATGAGTTAATTTGATAAAAAATAACTTACTGAGCATTTCTTACAATAGCCCTACAAACGAACTCAGAGTTCGCCTAATCCGAGTTTTCCTTGTTTATTGAACCTCTCCCCCTATATCCCCCTCTCCTTTGAAGGAGAGGGGGAGGTAATTAAAAAGAGGGGCATAGCCCCTCTAAAACACTCGCTAGCGACTGTCTTTTTCAGTTTTTTCCCGCTTTACGCTGCTGTTAGGATACAATTCTTCAGTCTGTATCTATGACCCATGATTTTAATCTGAGGATGTCAACAAAGCTTGACTTTTATAACATACCTAACTTTAAAGCCCCAGCCATTGTTTTGCCTCCCGCTGTATCAGCCTTAGACGTTCGACAAAGAATTTACCCAACTCACCTGTGTCACTTATCACTTTGCCGGCGATGAAAGCCTTAGCATAGGACTTTGGGATAAAATGGCTCTCTAGTCTTGTCGGATCTTTTATGAAGTCCGGCGCGTATACCCAAGGAGGTTTATCCTTGAACTCCTTGTTTGCTTCTGCACTTAATGGGGTCATATTGGCGACGTTATTAGCGACACTTTCATCAGCAACCATGCTCTTAATGACTTTACTAGGAATGATGTGGTGCCACTCAAGAGGGGGGTAATTTGATAACTTTCCGCCTTGTCGCCAGTCGATGGCTTTATCCCATAAGAGCACCTTGAGTAATAGGGCGCTAGGACTATTTTTCTTGAAAGGCTTAGGTAATTCTTCTTCTAGTGCACGAGCAATATCATCTTGCATCTCAGAAACCAAAGCCTTTAGTGCCTCACTTGGATTGTCGCTCTTCATAAATTTTTGCGTGTCTTCTGTCAGATGCTGTAAAGGCGCACCGGTATATCTACCGACAACATTGGCGGAAACGAACCACCTGAATACGGCACCGAAGTCATAGTTTTTTGCTTTAGAAAAACGGGCGTGAAACGAAAACAAAGAGATAAGCGCATAGTTCGACGGAACGTCATCAATACTGTAGACGCCGTATCTTTCCAGTCGTGGAAGAATGTCGTTTATTGCATTCCTCAACTTTTCAAATGAGTCCACACATCCAGACTTCCAGAATTTCTCTTTGTCTTTAAGGTCTCCGACACGCGGAGTCCTCTCATACAATATCGTCATACAACGCAAAACATCCTCTGTCCTAAGAGACCACCTCTTATTAGTATTGCTTTTTAAGTCCTCTATAAAGGGGCGAAAGACACCCTTAACCCAACCCTCATTTTTAACTGCGATGTATGCTAGTAGTATGTCCGGTTCTCTGATCTTGGTGCCCTCTAAGTTTAACCTCTGATACATTTCCGCCACTTCCATCGGGTCTTCGGCAGTAACCTGAACAATAGGAAGAACATGGAGTCGCAAGTTCCAGACTTGTCTTGCCTTCTCCAACAGAGTAACCGTGGCTGGCTCTCTCATAATTTTGGTAGCATCTAAAGTCTCCCTAACAAGGTCATTCACCTCCTCCTCAGACCCCTTTGCTAGTATGTCGCTTATCGGCAATGAGACCCACCCCCCTCTTTTGCCCCCGAAAGAAGACTCTCCATCTGGCGACACATTCAAATATTGTCCACGCGTATCACTAATCGCTTGCCATTTTTTATCATCTTTCCAGTCGGGGCGTCTTCCAAACATAACACAAAGTGCCGTAAGTCTTTGCTGCCCATCAACCACATAAACGGTTGCTTCCCCTTCCTTTGTGACCTGCGGCCAAATGGTTAAACACCCTACTGGAAAACCCTGTGATAATGAGTCGGCAAATGCAGCGAGTTGGCTAGGTCGCCAAACGAATTCTCGCTGGAACTCCGGAATCTGATAATCCCCTTTGACACACGCTTCCACTAAATCCGAAATTGCTATCTCTGGCATACTGACCCCCTTACTTTACTAAGTACCAAAATTTTAGACGAAATCGCAGTAAATAGCAAGATGTTCTCAATAGAAATCTTGCCTGTTTGCTTCCTCCCTTTCAACCTTCCATATCTTACCGCCCTTTAGTTGACATAACACGAAAAACGATTCAAAGCTAATTACCACTAATCAGATACGAATCGTTTCCCTAAATTTTTTTTAACATCTTACGCATAATTTAACCAAAAACAAATCAAAGCTGAGCCATCGAGCAGGGGCTAAAACTCCTGCCTTCCCTCTATGGCTCTAGTTAAAGTAACGTCATCGGCGTATTCCAGTTCGGTGCCGAAGGGCAGTCCCCGGGCAAGACGGGTAATCCGGATGCCGAAAGGGGAAATCAGGCGGTGTAGATACATAGCGGTTTGTTCCCCCTCAAGATTAGGGTTGGTGGCGAAGATGACCTCGTTTATCGCACCGCCCTGCAACCGCTGTAGAAGCTCCTTGATTCTGACATCGTCGGCCCCTACCCCCTCGGTGGGTGAGATGGCACCATGGAGCACATGGTAAAGCCCTTTATAAATCCTGGTATGCTCTAGAGCCAGAATGTCCTGTGGCTGCTCAACAACGCAGACCTTATTCCGGTCGCGCTCATTGCTGTCACAGATGGGACACGGGTCAGAGTCAGTTACATTGAGGCAAACCGAGCATAGCATAGTCTGCTGCTTGAGTGAGAGTATTGCCTCAGCCAGCAGCCCGGGTTGCTCTTCCGAGGCACGCAGCAAATAGTAGGCAAGCCGCTGCGCACTCTTGGGGCCAATACCAGGTAGCTTGTTAAATTCCTGGATGAGCCTGTTTATCGCGTTGGAAGCAGGCGCTAGATTCTGGTCCAATGCTGGCCCTCCTCTATCAGGTCAGCCCCGGGACCTTAAGGCCGCCAGTCAGTCCCCCTAGATGCTTGGCAGCTAGTTCCTGTGACTTACCGATGGCTTCGTTTACTGCAGTGAGTACCAAATCCTCTAACAGCTCCACATCATCGGGGTTTACTGCCTCTGGTGATATTTTTACTGACTTTAAGAGCTGTTGACCGTTAACAGTAATCGTAATTGCGCCGCCGCCAGAACTGACTTCTAAGGTAGTATCACTTAATTCTTGCTGCGCCTTGGCAAGCTTTCCCTGAAGTTTCTGCGCCTGGTGCATCATAAACTTGTTCATTTCTCCTCCACGCTAGTTATCTGAGCACCCATCTTTAGTGCCTCCTGTACCAGGTGACTGTTTTCCGGCTCATAGATACACTGTACACGGCAGGAGCGTCCCAGGAAGTGGCTTACGATTCTTTCCGCTACCTGTTGGTTTTCCGGTTTCTCCATATTCTCCTTGTGAATACTATATCTAAAGGCCAGGACAACAGTATTATCTTCAATGGCTACCGGCTTTACCCCGGCACTTCTAAGCAGGGCAACAGCGTTAGTTCGTTTGATATCTGCCGGGGCCTCGTCAACAACTCGTTTCCAGTTTAGTCTCAGTTGTTCAATCTCACTGCCCGGTAGCGGGGTGGTGATAGGAGCAACCTCTGGCGCTGATTCAGGCACATCGGCCGGTTCAGCCTTGGTTGGCGGCGGTTCGGCATAGGTACCAGCAGCAGCTGGGGTAGCTGCTTTCGCAGGTGGTGGAACTTCACCCTCGGTTTGGTACGAGGCATTTCCTTTCCCCTCCGAGCCCAGGACACAGTCAACCAGTGCCAGCTCCAGGGGCAGGGTAGAGTAACCGTCAAGACCAAGGTCGATCTCGCCAAAGAGCTTGACTGCCCTTAGTATCTGAGGTAGCGTCGCCTTGGTGGCTAAGTCCTTCAACTCCACCATGTCCTCAGCGGTGAAGTCTAGCGCTTCATCAGAGCCAGTCTTCATCAGAAGCAGCCCTCTAAGGTATTCCACTACTTCACGATTAAACTGGCGTAAGTCCAGACCGTCACTACTAACGCTGTTTACAGTGGCTATCCCGGCAGCAACATCATTACTGACAATGTGCCTTACCAGCTCCTTGGCTCGCCAGTCACCGGTGATGCCGAGGATAGTCTGCACCTGATGGAGTTCAATCTCAGAGCCGTAGTAAGTATTTAGCTGCTCGAGAAGGTTTTCGGCATCCCGCAGGCTTCCCCGGGCGCTCTTAGCAATAAGGTGTAGCGCCTCTGGCTCCGTGTGAATACCTTCCACACCGCAGATACGCGCCAGTTTGGAGACTACATCTGTCCGGGAGAGACGCCGGAAATCGAAACGCTGGCACCGTGACAGGAGTGTCGGCAAAACTTTATGGACTTCAGTGGTCGCCAGAATGAAGATAACCTGCGGCGGCGGCTCCTCAAGCGTCTTCAGCAGGGCATTAGAGGCGCTATTACTAAGCATGTGGACCTCGTCTATAATATAGACCTTGTACCGGGCCTGGTTTGGAGCATAGTTGACCTTCTCACGGAGGCTACGAATATCTTCAACACCAGTGTTGCTGGCGGCATCAATCTCAATTACGTCTAATGCCCGGCCCTCAGTTATTGCCCGGCACATAGCGCAAGTATTGCACGGTTCACCCTCGCCACCCTCAAGGCAATTCACCGCCTTAGCCAGAATGCGCCCGGTGCTGGTCTTACCCGTCCCTCGTGGACCACAGAAGAGATAGGCATGGGACACCCGACCACTGCTGAGGGCATTGCGCAATGTTTGCGTTACTGGCTCCTGGCCAACTACGTCAGCCAGAATTTGGGGGCGCCACTTGCGATAAAAGACCTGAGAAGTCATTTTCTGCTGTCTCTATTATACCCTATATCCTCTGGTTTCCAAAGGGGTTTTTGAGTAAACAAACGTTGAATTTTTAGAATCACCCCACTGTTACGCCAACGGTAAGTAAGGGTCAGAAGGCATTGGCACGATGTTATCAAATAAACGTCAGCTTTACCCAGCTAAGTATAATAAATTACTTACCAGGGCAGCAAACCTGACAAAAGAGGAGATTTTTCGTCTTATATTAATGATGAATCAATAACGTCTATCGCCGCCAGTTAACGTTGTGATATGCTTGTGAGGCGAATATATGTTCGCAGTAGAAGTTGGAGAAATCAGATTGAGCCAATATAGCGCTGTCGAGACAAAATCGACAAAGGCAACGATAGGTAGCCTCTATGAGCAGTACTACGGCAGAATTGTTCGCTACATCTTTGTCCGTATCAACGACCAAAGTGAAGCCGAAAATCTAGGTGGAGAGGTCTTCCTAAGAGCCCTACAGTCGCTGGACTCTTACCGGGGGCGCACAGAACAGATGCGAGGTTGGCTCTTCAAGATTGCCCGCAACCTGGTAGTGGATTACCTTCGGAAGAGGAGCAAGCGAAGGGACATCTCTATAAATGAGATGAGAATCCCCGATAGGCTAAATATTGAGGAGGCGGTGGAAACGAAATTGGAAGTCGAGAGATTATCTATAACTCTAAAGCAGCTGACACCGGCACAGCGTGAAGTAATAGGTCTGCGCTTCTTCGCTGGACTATCATCAGCCGAGGTAGGCAAAATCTTAGGCAAAAGTAGCGGTGCGGTGAGGGAGATGCAGCGCGCCGCTGTGGAAGCACTACGAAGGCACATGTATGCTTAATCTAGGTGAGGGCAAATTCATGAAATATTCAGTCGGACTAACAGTAACTGGGGAGGTGCTGAAATGACTAAGGATTTGGAAATACTGTTAGACAAATGCATTGACCGGATGAACGAGGGCGAATCGCTTGAGGACTGTCTGGCTAGCTATCCAGAGCATGCCGAAGAGCTAGAACCCCTGCTACAGGCACTGTGCGATGCTCGTGACACCTGTTCTGCTATGCCGCGACCCGTAGCCAAATCTGCGGTGAGACAACGATTGGATGCTGCGCTGGTAAACTCGGATAGGGGTCGCCAGAAACGTCAGCGGAGACCAATGCCATTGTTTGGCTGGTCAAGGGCATGGGCTACCGTGACTATTGTTCTTGTGCTGGCACTCATCGGCTTTGGCTTACAGTGGATACTCACGCCGGGAGAAGCGCCAGTTGTTGCCCAAGCTAATTTCCGCCTACTGCTAAGCGACGAGGAAAATGCCATCGGTGATTTCAAGAGCCTCAATGTTTGGATCGCCAGTATCGGATTGCTCCATGGCGAGGAATCGGGTTCCTGGATGGAGTTCGAGCCTGAGACCCAGTCTGTAGACCTCACCCTTCTTAAAGGGGACAACGCCGTGGAAATCTGGCGCGGCCAGATTCCTGAGGGACAATACACCAAGGTCTTCATCTTCGTGGATCATGTTAGCGGTGTCCTGAGTGACACAGGCGAGGTGGTCATTGTAAAGCTTCCCAGCGGAAGACTCCAGATGTCCACGCCCTTTGCCATTACAGCCGATGACCCCCTAGTCAACTTCGTCTACGATGTCACGGTTATTGAGGCTGGCAAAAGTGGCAAATACATTCTGAAA
>SDBU01002451.1_pt1 | contig 24622 bp, 35 predicted proteins | sample 2277071 | NCBI WGS metagenome assembly SDBU01 (sample SAMN10397929, study PRJNA504765) | marine sediment metagenome | isolation source: marine sediment core GS08_GC12, 126 cmbsf | place: Arctic Ocean: Gakkel Ridge, Loki's castle | collected 2008
GCCGAGAAGTACATCCGGCGGCAGGCCATCCTCTGTGCGGTCATGGAGAGCCAGCCGCTGATCGAGGAGGATCGCCAGGACGAGGTCATCCAACTGGTGGAGGATGCCAACGCGATCCGGCTCGTGCGATCCGTAGGCGCGATCTACCCAGAGGAGATAGATCCGTTGCTGACGCGGCTGAGCGTGCGCGACCGCGACGTGGAGAATATCCCGACAGGCATCCCGTCGCTCGACGCCTTCCTATCCGGCGGGCTACGGAAGACGGAGACGGCAGTCCTGATGGCAGCGAAGAGTAAGGGCAAGTCCATGTGGCTGCCCTACGTAGCGGGTAGCGCCGTGCTGATCGACCAGAGTGTGCTGTGCTACACGCTGGAGATGTCCGGCGACGATTGGGCGGCACGCCTGATCAGTCGGATGTCCGGCGTGCCGATCAACAGCCTGTCTACCGACCTATCTGGCAGCGAGTTCAAGGCCACGACACGGATCACCGAGAGCATTCAGATGCTGGGCTTCGAACATGCGACTGCCGTGGTCAAGGAGATCTCCCCGCGCAAGTGTACGCCGGATACCATCAGCCAGGACATCGAGGAGCTAGCGGTGCAGGGCATTCGCATCGACATGGTCGTGATCGACTACGCTGATCTGATGACTGCCGGACGGTACAAGGAGGACAAGCGGTACGCCGAATTAGCGACGATCTACACGGACATCACCTCCATCGCCAAGGAATACGATGTGGCGGTCTGGACAGCATCACAGGTCAATCGTGCGGCGCTCCGGCGGAAGACGATATCGCTGGACGATGTCGCCATCTCCTTCGACAAGCTCTTCGCCGTAGACTTCGTGCTCGGCCTGCTCCAGATCGATCATGAAGAGACACCGGATGAGAATGGTCGGCGCTCGGCCCGCCTCCAGGTGGTGGCCGCCCGCCGCGCCGGTGAGTACATTGTAGACAATCAGGTGCCCGTCCGACTCTTCTATGAGAGCGCGACGTTCAAGGAGATCAAGGACATCATCGACCGCGATCCAGAGAGTGCGGTCGAGCCGAACGTGGTCTACGAGCTGGATGTGATGCACGACGCCGACCACAGCGACGCCGAGGGGCCGCCGGACGATGCCGCAGACTAGAGTCTGGGACGCTGCCGTCGAGGACTTCGACATCGCCGGTGCTGCCGCACGCGGCAACGTATCCCTCGATGAGTACTACGGCGAGGAGCTTCGCGGGGACTGCCCGTTCTGCGGCGACACGCGCGCGCGCCTGGGCGTGAACAGCCAGACCAAACTTTGGCATTGCTTCAACTGTGACGAGGCTGGTAACCTGGTGGGCTTCCTAATGCGCGTACTTGGGCTGACCTACGAGGCCGCTACCGAGATGATCCTAGCGGGCCGCAACCGGCGACGGGGACTGACTGAGCTTCAGGCGACTGCCGATCCTCCAGCGAAGCGCGCGGCGACATCCATCACACTACCCGCCGAGTTCGAGGCGCTGAAGATGCCCATGCTCAAGCGGAATGGAAGGTTCTGGCGGTACCTCATCCAGGGCCGTAGCCTGAGCATCCAACAGGTGCAGGACTACGGCATCGGCTTCGCGCGCTCCGGCGAGTTCGCCTGGCGGGTGATCGTACCCGTCATCAGTGACGGCCAACTGATGACGTTCGTAGCACGGGCCATCAGCAGGGAACGGCAGCCGAAGTATCGCTCGCCGGTGGGTGCCGACAACTCCCGCGCGCTGTTCAACCTGTGGCGGGTGGCCGGACAAGAGGAGGTCGTGCTGGTCGAGGGTGTGTTCGATGCTCTGCGGATACCGGACATGGCGGTGGCCACGCTGGGCACGCACCTGAGCCAGGCGCAGCGCACGCTCCTGATACAAGCTGGCGTGCGGCGCGTTATCATCTGCTGGGATGAAGACGACACCGGCCTGCCCCAGGCATACGAGGCAGCACGCGCGCTGCGGGGCCGGATCGAAGTGCTCCAGGCGACCCTACCGGAAGGGACTGACCCTGGCCGCCTGACGGTCGAGGCCCTGCGCGGTGCGATCCAGGAGGCGCGCCCACCTACCGGACGCGGAGCCTTCCGCCGGACGGAGGCCATGGCCCGCCCGAAGATTTAACACTTGACCCCTGCGGATTCCCTGCCACGTGCCGATACTGTAGGTGAAGGAGAAAACAACATGACTACCTGGAACCAGCGCAAGCACAAGCACCACCACGGAGACATGGTACACGCACACATCAATGGCTACACAAACCACGAGCACGACGATGCGGGCCGCTACATCGACACCGACCGCGACGAGCGCCTAGCACACGAGGCCCTCGGCGACCGCGAGAAGCAGCGCCAGGCGGACGCCAACCGCGACAGGCTCCTGGGCCTGCGATAGGAACGGAAGGAAGGAGAACAGCCATGCAGCAACTAGCCACACGAGAGGAGGTCAAGGCCCTGCCGCTGCAGACCCTCTTCGAGGATGCAGTGCGTGGCCAGGACACAGCCTTCGGACATGCTGATGAGGATACGTTCGAGTTCGCCAAGCGGCGCGCACGTACCGCTACTCAGAAGCTGGTGGACGGCAAGGGCCTACGCTTCAGCGGGCGCGTCCGAGTGCTGACCGACCCGTCGACGCTGACCATCACCTACTGCCAGACCGGAACCGCCCACCCAGCGGCACCAGAGGCTCGCCGGAGGGTCGAGCGTAAGGCCGCCGTTGCCGGTACCGGCGTGGTGATTGAGACCCGCAAGGTGCAGGGCGGCAGCAAGGCGGTTGGGCGCGCGCACCGACCCAGCGAGTTCATCATGGAGGACGAGACCCTTGTCAAGGGCGAGATCATCTACGGCTGCCAACCAGGATGCGCGCAATCGGTCGGCCCCGTCGCCGAGCCAGGCGACGACATCCGGTGCGCCCACTGCAAGCGCACCAACAAGTCTGCGCTCAAGGAGTTCAGCGCCATCCTCCGCCCGCTCGTCGATGAGGATGGCCAGGAGGTGCTGCCTGCACCTACGATCCAGGCGCTCTTCGAGGTCGAGGATGACCTGCACATAGTGCGGATCACACAGGCCACCATCGGACGGAAGACCCGCAAGGAGATGCGGGAGGGCGACCTGGGCGATGCCGTCACTGAGGCTGCTGACAAGGCACGTAAGGTTCGCGCCAAGCGAGGCCGCGATAGTCTGGCCCGCCGGAGGGGTCGAAAGTAGCACCCCGCCAGTCACCTAATCGGGCCACTGCCGTATGGTAAGGGTGGCCCGATCAAACTTGTGGAGTAACGGCGCTTGCGCTTCTATGACGTCACCCTCACCTTCCGCATCGGCACCCAGCTTGTGCAGCCGGTGATCAAGCACATCCCCGCGCTGGATGTGGATGATGCCACGCGCAAGGCGCTGGCCACCAGCACAGCCTCGTCCGCCCGCGTGCGCGGGGCCGACGTCAAGGTACACAGCGCACAGGAGTCCGTCCGATGACACGACCCGTGGTGGGATTCGATATGGATGGGGTGCTGTCCAACTTCATTGGGCCGTACCAGATCATCAGTAGCATGCTCCTGGATGCAGGAGTCGCCCACGCCCGCGACCTGTCCGATCAAGAGGGCGAGGGCATCCTACGCGCCGCGCTGAATCCTACCCTGGCCGCGACGCTGCATGATCCCACAGACTACTACGGCGACCTGCCTGCCGAGGCGTTCGACATAGCCTTCGGGTTCATCGAACGGTTTGACTTCGCCTTCTGGTCACACCTGCCCAGCTTCGTCAGCGATGACGACCGGCTGAACATGGTTGGCCTGAATGCCTACTACGATATGCACTACATCACATCGCGGCGCGGCAACCGCACCATCGTGCGGGAGGCGACAGGCCAGTGGCTGCAGAACAACAACTTCCCCATCGCGGGCCTCGACCACATCCACGTGGTAGGCGCGAAGGGGATAACCGCGTACGTCCTGGGCATGAGCGCGTTCATCGACGACGACCCAGGCAAGTGCGCGAGCATGCGCATGGCGCACGTACCGGACGTGTTCATGCAGGCGCGCGCGTACAACAAGCACATCAACGTCGAGGGCGTCCGGCGTACATCCTTGGCGGAATACCTGGCGTTCCTAGCGGACACCCTGGAGGAATAGGAATGAGCATTCGCATCTGTATCGGCGGTCGCATCGGCGCTGGCAAGACCAGCGTAGCCAAGCTGCTGGAGCAGTACTACCACCTCCAGCGCTTCAGCTTCGTCACACCCATCCGCCAGGAGATCAGTGAAGCCTTCGGCGTGACCATGGAGGAACTGACCGAGGCAGGGAAGAAGGAACGCTACAGGGCGCTGCTCGTGGCATGGGGGCCTGCCCGCAATGCCTCCACCGGCGACGATCACTACTGGGCGAAGAAGCTGCTGGAGCGTATCCCGCAGATCGACGACATTGTGGTGGACGATCTTCGCAGGCCGGAGGAGTTCGATCACCTGCGTACCATCAGCGGGCCAGATACCTGGGTGATGGTCTGGCTAGATGTGGCCGAGGGACGCTGCCGTGACTACCTCCGACAGAGCGGCGTGACCGACGAGCGCCAACTGACGGAGACGCTCAATGCCGTGACCGAGGTCAGCCTACTGCCTTACGTCGAGGGCGGCGAGTTTGACATTGTGCTCGACGCCAACCGCGCGCCGGAGGCAGTCTTCCTCGATCTAGTACCGGAGCTACTTGATCTCGGCGTGCCCCTGGATGATCCAGACCTGCGTGTTTGAGCATGCCCAAGCAACGTAAGATCAGCCGCCGCAGCCTGCCCATCTTCGATCCCGTCGTCGCGGCGAGCCTGGAGAATGTCGAGGGCGACCTGCAGGAGTTGTACGGCGAGCTTCGTATCCAGCGCACCGACGTGCCAGGGGAGATGCAGAAGCAGGCGAGCCTCTATGGGTGGTGGGCGGTACTGCTGGCCGAGGCTGAGTTCGATGTCGACCGCACGGAGCGTGCGCTGAAGCTCCACGCAGCAGATCGTGACCATGCCCTCCGGCGCGGCGGTGGCAAGGTCACCGAGAAGGGTATCGAGAACCAGATCATCAGCGAGGATGAGTACGTGGAGCTACATGCCGTGCATCTCGCCGCGCGCCGGACGGCCAGCATCCTGAAGTACATCGTCCGGTCGCTGGAGCACCGGCGGGAGATGCTCGTCGGATTGAACATGCGAGACATGCGCGAGTACCAAGCATCATCCTGATCCGTATGGTGAGAGCAGATAGCAGAGAGAACAAGGAGAATTTCATGACCATCCTATTCGGCACGACCATGTGGGCCACCACGACCGACCGTGTGCTCATCTCCAGTGACTACGGAGCTACTTGGCGTTCTCCTTAGAGGACAGCCGACCCGTATAGTGAGAGCAGATAGCAGAGAGAGGTGATCCCATGACAGCAGAAGAACAGACGTGGGGCGAACCGGACGTCGAGGAGCTAGGCGAAGACCTAGAGGATTCGTACACCGGCTTCACTGATTCCTGGCAGCCCCAGCCAGGCGACGGGAACAAGATCCGTGTTTGCCCGCCGAAGCCTGGCGCGAAGTTCTACCAGCGGGTAGACTTCCACTACGGCATCGGCCCGAAGAACCGGACGTTCCCCTGCGCCCGCTCCGTGAACGAGGACGAGGCGTGCTCCCTGTGCGACATCGCCGATGAGTTGAAGGCGTCGGACGATCCCGCGCAGCAGGCGGAGTACAAGCAGGTGCGCGCGAAGAAGCGCTACTTGATCACCATCGTCGACGTCAACGCCAAGGACAAGGGCATCCAGGTGTGGCGTGCGCCGACGACCTGCTGGCGGGACATCGTGATGATCATCCGCGACCCCGACTGGGGCAATATCACGCACCCGACCACGGGCCGGAACGTCAAGGTCATCAAGACCGGACAGAAGCTCAACACGGACTACACCATTCAGGTGCTGCCCAACGCGACGAAGTTCCCGCTGGAACTGTCGACGCTGGAAGAGCTTCCCGACCTGCTCGACACCGTGACCTTCGCCGATGATACGGAGATGGAGACTGCGTACTACGACGAGGGCGACGGCGACGACGGCGAGTACGAGACCGAGCCAGTGCCGGAAGGCGAGACCGAGGCTGAGCCGGAAGCCGAGGCGGAGGCCGAGCCGGAGCCGGAAGGCGAAGAGTTCCAGCCGGAGACCGAGGCCGAGCCGGAGACCGAGGCCGAGCCGGAGACCGAGGCCGAGCCGGAAGCCGAGCCGGAAGCCGAGCCGGAAGCCGAGCCGGAAGCCGAGCCGGAAGCCGAGCCGGAAGTCCGACCCCGCCGACCCGCGCCGACCGCCCGTCGAAGGGCACCAGCCCGCGCCAAGCCCGCCAAGACCGAGCGCGCGCCGGTCGGCAGGCCCCTGAAGCCACAGACGGCCAAGGCCACGAAGCCTGCCGCGAAGAAGGCCGTACCCGCGAAGCGGACAGACGTGCGCCGGAAGGCCGCGACCGCCCGCCGCCAGTAGGCCCACTGGCCAATTGCCCTGGGGCAACATCCCCTTGCTGCCCCAGGGCCAGATGATCTGCTATGCCTCCATCACGCAAAGTCATTCGCCGGAAGGCGAAGCCTGGCCCGCCCAAGCAGACGACGAAGCCTGCCGCGACCGAGCGTCGAGATCGTAGTCTTGCTGCTACCATCGTTAGCAGCATCGCCGAGAAGTATGGCGATGGTGCGGCGCAGGTATTCGACGAGCGCGCTTCCATCCAGGGCGCAGTCACCGGCTACATCCCCACCGGCTGCCATGCGATCAATCGCATCATCCAGCAGGCAGGCATTCCGCTTGGACGGCTGACCACTATCGTCGGAGAGGAGGGTAGCGGGAAGTCTACTATGGCCGCGCACATCATGGCGGAGGTTCAGAAGATGGGCGGTCTGGCAGTGCTAGCGGACGCAGAGAATGCCTTCGATCCTGACCGCGCACCCGCGCTAGGTGTCGATGCCTCCCAGGTGGTGTGGCTACGGTCGACGAGCCTGCAGGAGACGATCAACGAGATCATCGATACCATCGGCCTGATCCGTGAGGAGGCAGCGGACATCCCCGTAGCGATCATCTGGGACTCCATCGCACAGACCCCGCCGCAGGAGGAGCTTGACGATCCGTTCGGCACACCACACATGGCGCTGCACTCCCGCTACGTTAGCGCGGCGATGCGGCGGCTGATCCCGCTGATCGCCTCGACTCAGGTGGCGCTGGTCTTCGTCAACCAGTACCGCGAGGACATCGGCAAGTTCGGATTCGGCCCGAAGAAGACCATGCTCGCGGCACGGGCCATTCGGTTCGCCAGCACCGTCATCTTCGAGCTTACAAAGATCGGGAAGGTCGGAGACAAGAAAGAGCCGACCGGCATTGAGGTCAAGGTCTACACCTACAAGAACAAGGTGGGCAAGCCCTTCCGCACGGCCATCGTCGATCTGCTGTTCGGTGGGAAGCCTGGCGAGCCTGCTGGATGGGACAACCCCGCGTCGATCCTGAATGCGGCAGTCGCAGCAGACATCGTGAAGAAGACATCGAGCGGGTACTTCAAGTACCAGGGATGGGAGGGCAGCTTCCGCAAGGCGACGTTCGCCGACGTGCTGGAGGCGCACCCTGAAATTCTGGAGCAGCTAGACGCGACAGATGTACCACAGGAGCAGGAGGAACATGAGGAAATCGCAGACCTCGTCGGCACCGCCGAAGAAGACGACAGGTAGGAGGCTCCACCGGAGTCCACCTGTTCCCACAGGGAAGGGCCGTGCCCCAACAGGCTCCCGAAGTAAATTGCCTGCCGTTGATCAACGGAGAACGGATGCAGGGAGCGTGGGCGCTGGCCAGCAGGCTCCGGTGGGGCCTCCGCCTATCGACCGGATACGCTGGCGTAACTACCAGGCCATCGCCGACGAGGATGCCAAGCTAGGCGGGCTGACCATCATCGTCGGAGCGAATGACTCCGGCAAGACCGCGCTACAGCGTGGGCTGGAGGCACTGGCATTCAACCAGACCGGCGACAAGTTCATTCGGTACGACCAGGATGAAGCCGAGGTACAGGTGGAGATCGATGGCCTGATCGTCGGCTGGCGCAAGGGCGCGAGTGCCGAGTACTACATCGATGACGGCAAGGAGGGCCACGCCCCGCCTCGCACCTTCTCCAAGCTAGGTGCTGCCGTGCCTGATCCGGTGGCGGATATTCTGGGCATGCGCGTCATCGAGATCGATGCCACGACCAGGCTGACGCCACAGTTCCGACACCACGGCGACACGCCATTCCTGCTGAATGAGACCGCGACGAAGGCCGCGCGCGCGCTGTCGCGAGGCAGCCGCCTGGACATTCTGATGACGGCGCTTGCTGCTCAGAAGAAGGCCCTGCGCGACCTAGGGAAGAAGCTCGATACGGACGCGGCCCAGCACATCCGTCTGGAAGAGCGGCTCGGAGAGTTCCCCGATATCGCCGCCGCCGAGACCCAGGCTGCCACGGTGCAGGCGTCTATGAGCCGGATCGAAGCGACCCTCACCGGCATCCAGGCGGCGCAGGACTACGGCCTGGCCAAGGCCCGCGTCGTTACGCTACAGTCGCTGGTCAAAGGGCTGCCGGACGTCGCGGCGCTAGTCGACCGCTTGACGGCCCTGGTACCTGCCTACGAACGCCTAGAGCGGGCACAGGAGGCCCAAGACAGGGCATTACAGGCGCAGGCTGCCGCCGAGGGCGGTACCGCCGAAGCGGAGGCCGCGTTGCGTGAATTCGCCGAAGGCATCGATACCTGTCCAGTCTGCGGCCAGGCGGTCGAGCCGGACATGATACTGGAGCACGAAGACGATGCGTGATCGACCACGTCTGCTGGATCTATTCTGCTGTGCCGGAGGCGCGGCGAGGGGATACTCAGATGCTGGGTTCCTAATTGTCGGCATCGACAACAGGCCGCAACCGCACTATCCGTTCCCGTTCATTCAGATGGACGCGCTGGAAGCAATGGATCGTTTGATTGCTGGCGAGGGGCTGCTGGCCAACGACGGACGCACCTACTACCTCGCGGACTTCGACGTGATTCACGCCAGCCCACCGTGTCAAGGATATTCAGTGACGCGGTCTATGCATGATCGCCCGCGTCCGCTACTTATCGAACCATTGCGGGAACGATTGCATGGCCGCGATTACGTCATCGAGAATGTACCTGGCGCGCCGTTGCATGATCCGATCATTCTATGCGGATCGATGTTCAATCTCGCAATTCCAGAGCGCGGATATCTTCGTCGTCACCGCTTATTCGAATCGAATTTATCACTGTCGATTCCAGGTGCATGTATGCATGGTGCGCGAGCGCTCACTGTAGTAAATGCAGGAAGGAAATCTTCATCTCATTGGAATTGTACAACTGCTGAAGAAGCACGTATGATTATGGAGATGCCATGGGCCACACGCTCGGAGATTGCCGAGGCCATCCCGCCAGCGTATACGCAATGGATAGGTACCCAACTGCTGGATGTTCTTGGATGGGAGCAGGTATGAACAACGTGCGTGGGCTAGTGGTCAACGATCCACACACCAGCGACCAGCCGCCGCTGGGACGGCTGCCGACGTACCGCGAGGACATTGCGGCGAAGCTGCGGGAGGCCGCCGAGATTACGCGGACGGAGAAGCTCGACCTGTCCATCTTCACCGGAGATATCTTCCACCAGAAGCGGCAGAATCTTGTGAGCCATGGACTGGTGCAGGAGAACGCCGACATCCTCCGTAGCTTCTACGGCGACCGCAAGGGCATCCTGGGCAATCACGATCTGAGCTTCGAGGGCGCGGCGAGCGTACCTACACAGCCTATCGGATCGCTGGAGAAGACCGGCGCGGTGGATATCCTGCTGGAGGATGTCATCATCGAGTACAACGGCCTGGCGGTCATGCTCTCGCCGGTCGTGTGGACGCCCGACCAGGACAGCGAGGCAGAGAGCTTCCGGCTGGGGCCGGAGTCGCTGCTGCTGGCGAAGGACGCCGACTTCGTGATCCGCATCGCGCACGGTGGCATCGTGCCGCCGGACTGGGGTGACGTACCGTTCGACATTGTGCAGGTAGATAAGATTGACCTGACCGGCATCGACTTGCTGCTGTCCGGTCACCTACATCCCGACTACGGCGTGTTCGACATTCACCAAGGTAAGCACGTGTGCTACTTCGCCAACCTCGGCTCGCTGTCCCGCGTCAGCAGGACGCCGGATCAGCTAGAGCGAGAGACGATCCGCATGCTGGGCTTCACTATCACCGGCCCACACAAGGTGGAGTTCGCCGAGTATGTGCTGTCGACGGTCAAGCCCGTGGCAGAGGTCTTCTATCAGATGAGCAAGGGCGACGATGATGCGCCCATGGAGCTAGAGGACTTCGCTCAACGCCTGGCAGAATTCGTAGTAGAGGAAGATGATATCGAGCGGCTGCTGCACGATGCTGAACGCTCTGGCGTCTCGCCGGAGGTGATGCGTATAGTGCTGCAACGACTAGAGGAGGCTGGCTATGTCCCCAGCGGATACAGTGACAAGGCTGAAGCAGCTACGGACGAGGGCGAAGGAGACCCAGACTAAGGTCGCCCAAGCCTCCGCCACCACGGAGCATGCCGAGCGTGAGTTGGCCGATGCCCGCAGCGAGCTTGAGGCCATTCCTGATCTGGGCCTTGACCTGAAGCAGAAGCTCGCTCCACAGATCGCCCGTCTGATCACGGATGCCGAGACAGAATTGACCGAGGCAGAGTCATCGACTACCGAGATTGATGCTGCCATCCAAGGGGACGCCGGTGAGTAGTCTGAGTACGCGATCCTTAGCCCTCTCCGTATCCGTGCGCTCGCTGATGGATGAGATCGTGGGCACTCGCGCGCGTCTGGATGAAGTGCAGGAGGAGATAGACGATCTGCTCGAAGCCATCGAGTCCGGCACACTTGCGCGCGGCCAGAACGATGCGGCACTGACTGTCCTGCAGGGGTTGGAGACCTCGTTCACCCACAGCTTCGAGCAGGCGGTCGGCTCGATCATCACGCGCGGGCTGACGCTGGTGCGCGGCGAGCCGTGGAAGTTCCGCATCGTACACAAGCTGCGCGGCGATGTATCGGCGGTCGACTTCCGCGTGACAGACCCCACCGGCCATGAGACAGACGTGCTGACATCCCACGGCGAGGGCCTCGCCAACCTTATCGACTTCCTGATGCGGGTGCTGGTCATCATCAACAGCCGCCCGCCGATGCGCCGGTTCCTCTGGCTGGATGAGTCCTTCGCCGCCGTCTCCGAGGAGTTCATTCCGGCGACCGCCGAGCTGCTCCGCCAGTTCGTCACTACGCTCGGCTTCCAGATCGTGCTGACCACGCACAACCGCGCGTTCACCGACGTCGCGGACATCGTCCACCTGGTAGAGAAGCGCAAGGGTGTGGGCCGCTTGCGGCTGCTCAAGACCCATGCAGATATGGCGGTGGCATGATGCGACGGATCTTCGGCATCGATTACGACACCTTCCAGATCACGGTCTTCGAGCTAGACCTGGACGATCCTGACCACGCGGAGCACTTCGTGGTGGGCGATCCGAAGAAGCGGGCTAAGAGCGCCAAGCAGATTGACGCCCGTCTGTATGACCTGCGCGATGGGTTCAAGCGGCTCGTGCTCTCCCGCACGCCGGTGGCCTTCGCCTATGTCGAGGAGCCAGTAGCTGTGCCACATGGCGTGCTCACCACCATCCGACAGTCGGCGGTCTGGGCCGCCATCCGGCTGGTGCTGAACGACAAGGGCGTGCGCTGCATGAGCGTGAACGTATCCACATGGAAGAAGGAGGCACTGCTGAATGGGCGCGCGACCAAGGATGAGATCAAGGACTGGGCGGTGACGGTCTTCGGCCTGTCGCCCGACCTGCCCCAGGATGTATTCGACGCCGCCGGTATCGCAGCAGCGGCGCGGAAGAACATGCAATGAAAGTCTACTGCTACTCCGATGGGGCCTCCCAGGGCAGCCCTGGCCCTGCTGGAATCGGCGGAGTGATCTACGACGAGGACTACGAAGTCCTGGCGACCCTCTCCGAGCCAATCGGTATCGCCGATAGCGCCCTCGCCGAGTGGCGGGCGCTGGTGGCGGTGCTCCGGCTAGCCCGTAAGCACGGCGCTACGGACGTGGAGTTGAACCTGGATGAGCTAGGAATCGTGGATGTGCTGTGCGATGCCGCAACCATACGCGCCCCGCACCTTGCGCCGTATAATGAAGAGGCACGAGAGCTGATCGCCCAATTCGCATCCTGCGATGTCCTGCATGTCCCGCGCACGCGGAACACCGTGGCGGATGACCTAGCTGGCCAGGCTGCAGGATCGAACCCGCACTACGGACGCATCCGGCGCAACCGTACGCGCATGTGGGCGCAGAGGAGGGATAGACCCCAATGACCACACCAACCACCAAGCGATGCAAGGGCTGTGACCAAGAGCTACCTGTCAGCGATTTCGCCCCGCGCTACAAGACCAAGTCCTGGCCGGTGCAGGCGCGCTGCCGTCGCTGCGATGCCGCGCGGAAGAGCGGCGAGACTGCCCTGCCGACAGATGCTCAGCCGACGTCCGGCCCGCCTGTCGAACAGCGCCTGGATGCGCTGCGGGCAGAGAACCGGCTTCTCCGCCGTCAGGCGAAGGACGCGGTCGGTGGTCAGTCAGTCGCCGAGGCGCTGACGAAGGGCATCGAGATGGCCGCGTCGAGTATGTCGCTGGCTCTCCCATCCTTCACCGACCGGCACATCCTGAAGACGCGCGGCGAGGATGATCTGAAGGTTGAGGAAGCCGTGCTGCTCCAGTCCTGCTGGCACTACGGCGAAGAGGTCTCTGCCGAGGAGACGGCGGGCTTCGGTGGCTACAGCGTGGCCATATGCCAGGCCCGCATCCAGGAGATGACCGACAGCGTGATCGGCCTGATCACTGATCATCACCGTGGCCTGAAGATCCGCAAGCTCTGGGTGGTGAACGTTGGGGACAGCATCTCCGGCGACATCCACGATGAGTTGAAGATCACGAACGAGGTACCGCTCGTCAGCCAATTCCTCGGCTGCGGCCTGCTCCAGGCGCTGAGTCTGCGCGACCTGGCCGCCGTGGTGGACGAGGTCGAGTACATCGGCATCCGTGGTAATCACCCGCGCAACACGCGGAAGCCTGCGTTCAAGCAGTCCGCCGAGGACTCGTTCGACCGCGCGACCTACGAGATCACCAGCCTGCTCACGGCGCACATCCCGAACATCAAGGTGACCATCCCGACGTCGCCGCGCTTCCTCCAGCAGATCAACGGCCACGGATTCCTGTTCGAGCATGGCGACTCGATCAAGACTTGGATGAGCATCCCGTTCTACGGCGCGCAGCGGGAGCAGGCGAGCCTGTCGCTGCTCTACAACAACGCCCAGGCGCTCCTGCCGAACAACCCAAAGCTGGCGAAGTATCTGGCGCAGGGATTCAGATATTTCTGCATCGGCAACTTCCACACCGCCGTGGACGTCGATGGGCCAGCGGGCAGCCGGATCATCTTCACAGGCTCCCCGAAGGGGCCGGACGAGTACGCGCTGGGCAAGCTGTCCACCGGCTCCATGCCTAGCCAGACGTTCTTTGGTGTCCACCACAAGCGCGGCGTCAGCTTCGTCTACCGCCTGGAGTTGAATCGGGCGACGCCACAGACGCACACGCGCTACCTGTTCGATGCACCGAACGTTAGCATCCGTGATGCCGCCCATGAGCTAGGGCTGCTGTAGAGGTAGAGCCGCAAATGGCCTCGAAGCATATCCGCAGAATCCTCCGCACGCCTGATACGTCTGCGCTCCCTAAGTGGTTGTTTAAGGTGTGTCGAGGACGCTATCCTGCGCTGGGCTGCGGCGGAGACATGTATTACGAGGTCTCCGTCACACAGGGCCACTGGTTCCGTGAGTACACCTGCATGCTGTGCTCACGGTCGGTCACCCTGAAGAAGGCCCTGCGGGAAATCGAGCGATATGCTTTGAGAGGAGGCGCGTTGAAGTTGTGAGGAAGCGAAGAACACCCGATCAGGATCGGCGACGTCAGCGGGCCGCACGGTGCCCAGACTCGCCGACCGGCGCGCACGTGTTCATCTGCGAAGACCCGAAGCTGCGGATGGTGCCTGCCGAATGCAAACACTGTCATCGCCACCGGCGATTCCGCTTACCGAAGCGGGTGCCGACCTACGCGCTGACAGGAATGAGGGAGGTAACAGCATGACTGCGAAGCCAGTCAATCCGATCATCGAACCGACCGACGATCTGTTCCGCAAGCACGAGAAGCTGATCTGGAGCATCGTCAACAAGGTGCGTATCCACGCGCCGTTCATGGATGCCGATGACATGTTCGCCGAGGCCAGCCTGAAGTGGGTGGAGGTCATCACAGCGTTCAACCGTGACGGTGTCCGGCGGCAGACCACCAGCCCAGGCCACCTGACGCACTACGTCTACGTGGCGCTCCGCCGCCGTCTCATCGACTACTGCCACAAGCAGAACAAGCATATCATCCACTGCGTCACCGATGATGATGACATGGTGCGGATGATCCCTGACCGCTCCGGTACACCCTTCGAGGAACAGATCCGCATGGCCGATGTCCTTGCGCTGGGTGAGACGGCGCAACGGCGGGTCGCGGAGGTGCTGCAGCTTCAGCCCAAGACCGGCGGGCGGCTACGCCCGAAGCAGGTCGCGGAGGTACGTCAACAAGTCGCCGGATTGATGTGATCGTGGCATGAGCCAATGCGTAGGGCTGCAAGGCCTTCATCTCCTGGAGAATTCTGACTGCAGGGCGTGTCCACTGTACAAGGACGCACGCTCTGTGGTCAATGGCGAAGGGCCGCTCGACGCTGAGATCATATTCGTTGGAGAGGCCCCTGGCCGCATCGAGGATGCCCGCCGCCGCCCGTTCGTGGGCGAGAGCGGGCAACTTCTTCGGGGTACGCCCTCCCGCATGGGTCGGCAGCTATTCGGCGGCTGGCTGGCGGCTGTGGGCCTTGACCCCGATGCTGTCTTCCTGACCAACGCCGTCCGTCACCGTCCGTTCAAGAATCGGACGCCGCGCCCGCCGGAGATCGAAGCCTGCAGCCATTACCTGACTGAGGAGATTCGAGCGCTGAAGAAGGCCAAGCTCATTGTGGCTCTGGGCGGCACGGCGTTGGCGGCGCTGTGCGGGCCTCAGTCAAGCGGCATCACCAAGACGCGCGGCAACATATTCCAGCACGGGCCGACCGGCCTGCCAGTGCTGGCGACCGTCCATCCATCCTACGTGATCAACCGATGGGAAGAGGAGTACACCATCCTCCGCGACCTGGAGAAGGCCGTGCGTATCCTGCGCGGGGAGGAGGACGTTCCGTCGCTGGGCGACTACAGCGTGATCGAGACCGTCGACCAGGCGCTGGCCCTGCGCGACCAGATGACCACCGATTGGAACATGATCCACTTCGACCTGGAGACCACCGGCCTGGACTGGGCGAACAACGAGATACTCTGCCTGGGCTTCTCGCCGGAGCCTGGGATCAGCCACATCCTGCCGATCTTCGGACAGCACCTGTCCTGGCTGTGGAGCGAGGAGGAGCTACAGACCATCGCTGAGGACGTGCTCCGGCCCATCATGGGGTGCGAGGTGCCGAAGGCGGGCCAGAACCTGAAGTTCGACATGCACTTTGTGGAGCGCCGCCGCGACCATCCTGCCGTCCACCCCGACCTAGTGTCCGTCTGGGGCCTGCCGGTTAAGAACTATACCGATGACACGATGCTGGCGTTCCACATGGTTCACGAGCAGCGTCCACACAACCTGGAACACCTGCGCTCGATCTACACGAGCATGCCTATGTACGAGGCCGACCTGGATCAGTGGGTGCCGAGCAAGGGGAAGCATTCGTTCGCCAATATCCCGAACGAGGTGCTCTGGTCGTACCAGGGTGGAGACACCGACTGCGTAGCCCGCGCGCTGCCGCGCATCAAGGAGCAGTTCGAGACCGGCCCCGACTTCCCTTCTGTCGAATGGGTCTACAACAACATCACCATCCCGCTGACCCGCCCGCTGATGAACATGGAGAAGCGTGGCGTGCTCATCGACGCGAAGCGCCTGGCCGCGACGAAGAAGAAGTGGGACAAGAAGATCAAGGAGGGAGAGGCGCTGGTGCGCGCGGGCGTGCCCGCCAAGTGGCAGGCCAAGTTCGAGGCGGCCCTCGGTGGCAAGAAGCCGTTCAACCCTGGCTCGGACGACCACATGCGGGCGCTACTATTCGACCACCTGAAGCTGCCGCCGCCTGCGGAGACGAGGAAGTCGCGGGGTAAGGAGATCAAGACCATACGCAAGACCGGCAAGACCGGCAAGATCAGCATCGACTCCACGTCGCGCGAGATCATGATGCGCCAGTCACCGAAGGCGGCAATCGTCAAGCACCTGCACGAGTGGAAGGCGTGGAAGCACAACCGCTCATCGTTCCTGACCGGCGCGACCGGCAAGACCGGCGTGATGTCTCACATCCAGCGGGACAGCCGCATCCACACGAGCCACCGGATCGACGGCGCGGAGACGGGCCGCATCTCCTCCAGCCCCAACCTGCAGAACATCGTCAAGGGCGTGGGCATCCGTGAGCTATTCGTGCCGCCGTCAGGATACACGCTGCTAGAGATCGACTACTCGACGCTGGAGCTTCGCGTGCTCGCCTACATTGCACAGGACGAGGTTATGCTCGACCTGCTGGCGACCGGCGACCTGCACCTAGAGACCGCATCTATGATCAGCGGCGTGCATATCGAAATTCTCGAGAAGGATTTGAAGCTCAAGAAGTACTGGCGGGACAAGGCGAAGGGCGCGAACTTCGGTGTCGCTTACGGCGCGACAGCCTACCGGCTGGCCAAGGACAACGGAGTCTCTGTCGAGACGGGCCAGAAATGGCTAGATGCGATCTACGCCAAGTACACCAAGCTGCCGATGTACTTCTCCGACTGTGAGCGCGAGATCAAGATGCAGGGCTACGAGGAGAGCGCGACTGGACGCCGCCGCCACTTCTGGGGCGTGAAGAGTATGCGGCATACTTGGAGCTACGAGAAGCATCTACGCCACCAGTTCCGCGAGGGATATAACTTCAAGGTGCAGTCCACCGGCAGTGATATGCTCAGCCTGGTGACCATCAAGCTGGACGCCGACCCGTGGCTGGAGGAGCATGATATCAGGATGATTATGACCGTTCACGACGCGCTATACTTTGAGGTGCCGAATGCCTTCGTCAAGGAGGCGGCGCGCTACATCGTGGACGTGTTCGAAGCGGTGCCCCAGACGCTGCTGGGCTGGCATCTGCCTGCAGAGGCTAAGGCTGGGCCGTCTTGGGGCGAAGTAGAAGACCTTGATCTGGGCGGCCCACCACCGCCTGCTCCACGAGATGATCACGATGATCCACGCTACCGTGCGCGGCCATCGGCCAGGCCCGCGCACGCGCAAGCAGGCCACTTAGCCCGTATGGTGTAAGTGAGGTGACATGAGCGATCACGACGAACCCGACATCCTAGAGTTCTTCCTGGATAGGGCACCCGCCAATCTCCCGCGCTGGCACACCAAGCCTGTGATAGGCGCGCCGGAGACTGCCGATGCTCACCACTACTGGACAGCGTGGTTCGGTGGCTGCATCGCACGCCACCTGATGGAGAAGGGTCACGATATCGACCTGATCGATGTCTACGAGAAGGGCATGGTGCATGACCGCTCGGAGGAGCGCACCGGCGACATCCCTGGTTCGTTCAAGCGCGAGGTGCCCGACGCCCGCGACACCATCCATCAGTGGGAAATGGCCACGATCCCAAGCCTGTTCCTCGGCCTATGGCCCAGTATCCGTAAGCACTTCCAGGCTCGCCTAGCATCCTACCTGATCAGGGAGGAGCGGATCGAGCGCCAGATTGTGAAGTTCGCGGATGTGCTGACGGCCTTCGCCTTCACTGACGATCAGATCAGGATCGGCAACGCTCGCTTCCTACCGACGCGGGTGGCTGTCGCACAGGAGCTTCTGGAGCGGCGAGACGAGTTCCCTTGGCTGGCGGACTGCGATGGCTTCGATGAGAAGCTGTTCCCCTACGCTCAGATGATCGTTCGGGACTGGGAGAAGGGGTCGAGATGACCCACGGCAGCGTATAGTGAATGCAGTACCGATAGCCACTAGCAACGGAGGACGAGGATTATGACACCTGACGAAGTCGCCATCCGCGAGATCGATGAACGGTCGCTCCGGCGTCACCAGACCATTCTGTACCCCAGCGTCCGCGTGCGCGCAGAGAAGGCCATCGGCTCCGGCACGGTCATCCATTGCAAGCCGGACGACCCCGACGCGCACCCCGACGAGTTCGAGACGCTGGTGCTGACCAATCACCACGTCATCGAGGACTTGATCGAGGTTAAGGAAGACTGGGACAGCGGCCTGCAGCGCAAGCGCTACCGTGAATTCCGGTCACCCGCCTACGTTGAGTTCTTCGAGTACAAGCGGCATAGCCGCGTGGTCTCGACCAACGGCAAAGAGGCGCGCATCGTGGCCTGGGACGACAAGCTCGACCTGGCGCTGCTCCGGCTGGAGACCGTTGTGGAGATGGACAACGTCGCACGGCTCTGCTCCGCCGAGCAGTTCGAGCGCGGCATCTTTGCCTTCGACCGCGTGTTCACCGTGGGTGCGGCCCTCGGCGAAGACCCCGTGGTCACAGAGGGCCGCGTGGCACAGTTCGACCGGAAGATCGAGGCCGAGCCGTACTTGCTAACTACGGCACCGAGCATCTTCGGCAACTCTGGCGGTGCGGTCTACCTGACCGAGACCGAGGAGTTGATCGGGGTGCCAGCGCGCATCGCGGTCGCGGGCTTCGGTAGTGCAGTGACCCATCTGTCCTACTCGATTCCGATCACGACGGTGTACCGCTTCCTCCTGGACAAGGACTTCCAGTATATCTACGACCCGCACTACACCAGCAAACAGTGCGAGGCCGTGCGCGAGCGCAAGCTCAAGAGGTCGAAGGACGCGTCATCTCGTCCGCCTGACGTGAACGATCCTGACAGCGGCGCGCCGGAGAGCCTGATGGATGACGACGATGTGCCGCCGTTCCCTGGTGACGACGAAGAGAAAGACTAGCACCGCGTGATCGTCAAGCGCAAGCGTCTGCTCAGCCTATACTGCGACAAGTGTCGGGCCGCCACATGGCACGACCGGCTCTTCTCGCAGGGCAGGCATAAGAGCCAGGACATTCCCGACCGGCGGATACCAGAGGGGACGATCCTGATCTATGGGCGCTGCGTTCGGTGCCACCACAGCCAGAAGTACGTGAGCACACAGGTTGCCTTCGACGGTGCCTGGTTCGAGGTCGCCGACTTATGTCAGTGCAGCCTGCCCTTGGATCACGACGGAGATCATCTAGGGGACGGCTGGGAGGACGAGACACTAATCTACGTATGCACCGCCTGCGACACGGAGTATCCGTACGGTGAGCGGTGCCCAAAGTGTGAGGTGCCACAATGAAAGATTACCGAGCCGCGACCTGGGCAGTAATGGCGACCGTCATCACCGTGCTCGCCGCTGTCAGTGTGATCCCTGCCACCGCCGCGATCCTGGGCCTGGCCGCAGGCTGCTCCGGCATGGCCTTCCTGCACGCGCTCATGAGTCCGCGCACGGAGACCTTCGAGATACAGGTAGGTGCCGTGAACATCGTACCGGCCAGCTCGCCGAATCCGCTGGAGCAGTTCCTGCAAACGTACGGAGGTGCCCATGGTGACCGCAGTCCTGACGAGGTCGGAGGCGGCTGCCCCGTCCACGGCCCCTCCTGTCCCAATCGCTGAGCCGGAGGCCGAAGTGCATCGAGGCCGCAAGCACCGAGTCTACCTCGCGGGGCCACTGTTCTCCGAACCGGATCGCCTGTGGTGCCAGCATATCAAGGCGCGGCTGGAGACGGAGGCCAGCGTTGATGTGATCTGGCCCTGGGATGATTGCGAGGCCGAGCGGCCACGATGGGAGGCCTTGGCACCTGGCCCGCGTCAGGTAGCCATCGCCGAGATCTGTCGCGGCGGCATCGACCGCTGTGACATCTTCGTCTCGTTGCTCGACACCATCCCCAGCGATGACGGCACCACCTGGGAGATGGGCTACCTCTGGGGCAGCCGAGGCCCTCTCCGTAACCAAGTGCCTGTGTTCGGCCTACGGACGGATGTCATCCGCTCCTACGGCGACTCCGAGGCACCCCTCAACGCGATGGTCGGAGCACAGGTCTTCCTCTTCGGTAAGCTGTGCGTCACCGCCGACGAACTTGTGGCGGAGGTGCGGCGGGTCGCCGAGCATCTGACAGGAGGACAATCGTGATCACATTTCTAGGCATCCTGGCTGCAGTCATGTTCCTCATCTCTGGTGGCCCGCTCGCTTGGGCCGTACACAAGGCACAGGAACTAGAGGGGTTCAGCAAGCTAGGCTGGCTTGCGTTGTCCGTTGCACTGATCTCCGTGACGGCTCAACTGGCCCTCCTGCACGCACCCGTGCTCCTGCTTGGAGCTACGGCCTTCAACACGGCGGTGGTGTGCTATGTAGCCGTGCAGGTCGTTAGGAAAAGTGGGCGCTGCGTGAGTTGTCATAGCGGCATAGCAACCAGCCATACCTGCCGAGCAGCCCGCCAGGGCCAACGCCCATGATGGCCAGCCGTTCGCATACGCTGACTCCCTACGCGGAGTTGGTTGAGTTCGCACTGCAGAGTAACCTGATCGAGCATGCGCCGACGACCGGCTCCTGGTTGGATGACCACGTTGGAGCCGCTGCCGCCGTTGATATCATCTCCTCCAAGCACAGCTTCCTCTACCACGCGCCCGTGCTGCATGTTATGCTGTTCCATCAGCAGTGGGATTGGGCGGGCACGTACCGCGCCGTGGACGTCTACGTCGGCAGTCCTACGCACATGATCTACCGCTGCCCGCCGCACGCGCTGGTGGAGCCGCTGATGGATGCGTGGCATCGTGCGGCCCATGAGTACGCGTACGATGGCACCGGCCCATTCCAGTCGCCGTGGGATGCACATCATGCGTTCGAGTCCATCCATCCATTCGCCGATGGCAATGGGCGCGTCGGACGGCTGCTCCTGAATAGCATCCAGCGCTTCCGGCAGGGACACTGGATCACCGTGCCGAACGTAGAGGTGGCGGCGTACTACGCTGGCATCCAGCGGTGGCGTGCCGCGCCGGAGGGCCTGAAGGCGTTCCTAGCGTACGCCGACGTCTCGCCCTGGGAAGGGCTTGAGCTTCCCTAGTGCATCCTCGGCCAGCGACAATGGAAGTACTATGACCGCACGCGGGAAGACACCACCACCAAACGGAAATGGCACACGAGTGACTGTAGCTGTGCTCGGCGAGAAGCTGGACGCTGTCGCGGACAATGTCAAGGGTCTCCGCGATGAGCATGATGTACATGTTAGCACAGGCACGAAGGTCTTGGAGCGCATCAGTGCTCTGGAGGCGAAGTGGACGGTGCTCATGTGGGGCGCGCCCATCTCGCTGACCATCATCGGCATCGCCACCAGCCTTATATTCGCGCTGCGATAGGAGCCGCCATGTCTCATTGGGTATACGGCGTCGACAGTAGCTTCGACGAGCTTACGCTTGCCGAGGCACGGAAGCTGAAGGCTGCGGGCGTTCAGGTCTACGCGCAGTGCCTCTGGACGGGTCGCGAGCAGCCTGGGGCGCGCATCAAGAGCCTCCGCAACGCCATGCGCGCAGGCATCCCGAAGCTGGTTGGCTACATCAGTGTCTCGAACAACGGACGGGACGGTGCCTGGCACGTCGACCAGGCCCGCGCCGGTGTGCCGGACGACATCTGGCGCGCGCTGGACAAGGTGCCTGTCGACGTCGAGCTTCCTGGCCTGACGATGCAGACACATGTCGTGCCTGGACTCAACCGCGTGGCAGCGCTGGGCAAGCCCAAGGACATCTACACCAACTGGAACACCTGGGTGAACGTCCTAGGCAACCCAACCCGCCCGCCAGGGACGGGGCTGTGGAACGCCTTCTGGGACGGCGCGCCCGACTTCGACTATCCGAGCCTCCGCTTCGGCGGCTGGCGGGACGACGAGGTCTGGGGCGAGCAATGGTCTGGCGGCGTCAATGTCGAGGGCCAGTTCGCTGACCGCAACCAGTTCCGGTCGGCGGCCTTCGGGATCGCTCATCAGATACCGTCCACGCCGGAGCCTACTCCGCCTACGGCGACACTTCAGACCCTCCGCGCGGCCCAGCTTGCTGCTGGCGTGTTCCTAGAGGTCGAGGCGAAGGTGACGATGAGCCTCCCTATGCAGACCCGCGCCAGAGATCAGGTGCGATGGATGCTGGGCGGCACGACCCCGAACATCGAATCGTCCAGGGAGCTACTACAGGTGCTGTACAGCTACGCAGCCGGATGCGCCCTGTCTGGGAAGCCCATCGACGAGGATACGAAGCAGCGTCTGCGGTACGCCGTCCGGTGACCGTATAGGCCGCCGCGCCGTATAGTACTCGTAGGAGGTGGATCTAATGTCGAGCATCGGTGGTTGCCTGCTCTCGCGTAAGCTCATCGGCTCCGTCTGTGCCATGCTCACCATCTTGGGTGCGATGGCGCTCCACGGATTCTTCGGGCTGTCGGATTATCTGACCGGCGCGGCCATCGCCACCATCGGCTCCCTGGGCGGTGCCCAGATCATCGGCCAGGCATGGATCGACCGCAATGATCCGAGCGCCCGCGCATGACTACCGTCGACGGGCTTGTCGGCCTGCAGTCCACATGGGACATCGAGGCTGCCCGCCGTCCAGAGAGCGTGCCGGTGGCCGCCTACCGACTTTGGCTGTCCGCGCATGCACTGGTGAACCGGCGTATTCCTATCGAGCAGGCGGCCTACCTGCACGCCGAGGCGAATCTCTATGGCCATCAGTTCTCTCAGAGCGAGCTTGTCGCGGAGTACGACCGGACGCTGGCGGCCCTGCTAGAGATACAGGAGATGCCCCGTCTCCAGCAGCATCTGTGGCGGGCGCTACACGGCTGGGAGCAATACGATCCGACACCAGAAGCCCAGGAGGTTAACAGCAAGGTGAAGATTGATCGCTACCGACAGGAGGGCATCTTGACCAGACTGATTCGTGCTTGGATGATGGGGAGGGTGAAGCCGCGTGGTTGATGAGACACCGAAGCCGAAGCGACGCCGCACGAAGAAGCCTAAGCTGTGTGATCACGGCTACCCTGCCATACCCGATCCATGCGGCTGCGCTGTGTGCTGGAAGCGGCATCCAGGCTACGTCAAGCAGGAGCCGAAGGCGAAGGAGGCGAAGGTCGTCCGACACGTGACCTGCGAGAAGTGCGCCCTGCCCTCCCAGACCGGCGCGCCTCCTCTGGTGCGCCTCGCCAAGGAGCCGGACACCCCAGCCAAGTATGAGCATCGTGTGTGCCCATCAGACACGGCAGCCGGTGCCGTACCTTCCCGCGAACGGCGGCGGTCGTTCCGACAGACCCTGGCCCGCTCATTGCGGAGCCACATGCGGAAGATGCTGGGTATCGAACGCACCCGCCACCAGCGCGTTAGGGTGCTCCGCATCGAGACAGCGCATGCGGAGCGTCTGCTCGCTGCCAAGGAGAAGGTGAAGAGCGCATGAACATTGGAGGTGCATCATGAGGAAATTCACAGCCGTACTCCGGCGCGCCGGAGTACGGGCAGACAAGACACTCGTCACGGTCGAGTCGCTGCACCAAATCGTTGCGGAGACCACCGTGCCGTTCTCGATCTTCCCTACGGTCTTCGGCGGCCTTGAGATCGGTCGCATCACCCGCGTCTATGTGGAGGACGACGAGCTTCGGGGAGATGTCGAACTGGACGGAGCCTGCTGCGATCATTCGAAGGCCGACGACTGGACATGCTCCGAGGCGTGCTATCCATGCGATCCAGGGTGCTGTCCGGCGGACGAGTCATCGACGCAGGCCGAGGAGTCTGATGCTACGGGAGAATGTCCGCATGGGGCGGATGGTCGGGATTGCGAAACTGGCTGCCCCTGTGCCTGCCATCGGCGAATCGCCGAGGAGTCTGATGCTGCCGCCGACGCACGGCCTCCGGCTTCCGGCTAACGGACAGCGCGGCAACTGGCGCATCACACGCGATGCGCGCACGCTCGGCGGGGAGAAGTACGAGACCATCTTCCTCCGTCAGAAGCGATGCGCCCGCCAGTGGATTTCCTGGATGTCTGATCATCCCATTGAGCTTGCCTGGACGAACCGGCTAGCCAAGCTCGCGGTCGGCGACCACATCCTGATCGGCGGCCTTGGCTTGGGGCTGCTCCCGCAGCTACTCCTCCCGCACCCTGGCCGCACGGTTCTCATCGTAGAGAACTCGCCGGAGGTCATCGACCTAGTGCTGCGTGACTGGGATATGCCGGAGGGTCTGATGGTGGAGCAGGCCGACGTCTGGGAGTTCCTGCGCTACCCTCCCAGCATCCCGCGCTTCAGCACCGTCATCATGGACATCTGGGACACCATCGATTACACCGAGCAGCGTGAGATCGCGCGGCTCCGGCAACTGGCCGAGCCTTGGCTGCAGCCGGATGGCCGGTACGTTGCCTGGGGTGACGATTGGCTAGGATTCTGATCACCAGCCTACACGGATGACCAGCTAAAGAAAGTTCGTACTTTGCTCGCCAAAGGGG
>SDBU01002452.1_pt1 | contig 24613 bp, 16 predicted proteins | sample 2277071 | NCBI WGS metagenome assembly SDBU01 (sample SAMN10397929, study PRJNA504765) | marine sediment metagenome | isolation source: marine sediment core GS08_GC12, 126 cmbsf | place: Arctic Ocean: Gakkel Ridge, Loki's castle | collected 2008
GCCTTGGTGACCTTGCCGTTCCTGATGCACTTGGTGCAGATCAGCATCTTCTTCGCAGCGCCCTTGACCAGCACCCTCACCTTCTGGAGGTTCGGGCGGAACGTCCTCTTGCTCACACCGGTGGTCTTGATGCCGACACCGCCAAGACGCTTTGCCCGACCGCGCCGAGCGAACTTGCGTCCCGACGTAGTGCCTTTGCCGCAAATGGCACAGACTCTCGCCACTGGATCATCCTCAAAGCTTGACTTCGGATTCAGTCTTGAAGGGGTCCATTATATCGTTCGCTCGGGCTGTCTTCAACGGACGCCCCGCCCGATCCGCTCCATGCCGCCGCGTGTGCACTTGTCACCCCCTGCGGCCGTGGCCGCTCCGTACCCCCGCCTATGCACTTGCCCCCTCATGCGGCCCTCATGTAAGCTGGTGCCGGATCCGGATTCCCCTCTAGCCCGCCCGAGGTCGGGAACCCCGCATGTCCAATGACGGCCCGCCAGCGCTCAAGCCCGACGCCGGGACCATGCCCATGCTCAGCTACTACCCGCTGTCCATCGGGCTGCGCTACCTGCTGAAGAAGCCGCTGTCCTACCTGGCCATGATCGGTGTCGCACTGAGCGTAGGCGTCCTGATCGTCGTCATGAGCGTTTTCACGGGGTTCCACATCCGGCTGACTGAAGCCATTCGCGGTTACCTGAGCGACCTCACCATAGAGCCCCTAACGGGCACGATGTACAGCTTCGACAGCTGGGAAGCGTGGCGTCGGCAAGTCCTGGAGGTCGAGCACGTCGAAGGCTGTGCGCCCTTCGTGCAGGGGGCGGGTCTGATCCGGGAGCGCGGCACCGGGCGGATGACCCACGTCATGTTCCGGGGAGTCCATCCGGATCTCGAACCAACCGTCTCGAAGTTGTCCGGGCAGGTCAAGACCGGCACCCTGAAGGACCTGCGAGCGACCTACCGGACCGCCGACGGAGGCGAGGTGAAGGCGTGCTTCCTCGGGTACGACTTCTTCGGCTACGTCCCCGACGACCTGGTCCGCAACCCGCGGGAACTTGTGCTGGTCACCGTCACCCCCAACCTGCAGCAGCGGCTGATCATGTACGCCGTCAACGGCATATTCCAGACCGGCAACTACAACTACGACAGCCGGGTAGTGCTTCTGGGCCTGGACGCCGCCTGCAAACTGGTGGAATCGGGCGGAGGCGTCAGCGGGCTCACCGTGCGTCTCGACGATTACGAGAACGCCCCGACCGTCCGGGCGGACCTGTTGGAGAAGCTCAGCCCGGGAGCCCGTTTCGGCACTTTCGAGACTCAGTCCGGCAAAGCCGAGCGTGTGGCGCTGAGCGCTGACGGCTCGCGGCTGGCGGCGGCCGCGCCGGGGGGTGAGTTGTCGCTCTGGGACACCGGGTCGGACGATCCCCCGCTGCAATTGGCCCTGCCGGAGAAGGCCGTGACCACACTGGCGCTGGGGCCCGAGGGCAAGGGGCTTCTGACGGGGTACCGGGACGGCTCGGCCGAAATCTATCGGCTCGACGCAGAGGCGCGGCCCGTCCGGGTGGCGTCCGACGGGCAAGCAGTTACGGCGGCGTGTTTCTCACCGGATGGGATGCTGCTCGCGCTGGGCCGTGAGAATGGCATGAGCGAGCTCCGCGACGCCGAAACCGGCGAAGAACTGGCAGTCCTCCGTGGGCACACCGGCGCTGTCAAAGGCATGGCTTTCGACGGCGTCAGCGAGCAACTGGTCACCGTCGCGGCCGACGGCGCGCCGCGAGTATGGGATGCCGAAGAGGGGACCCTCGTGGGCGTCCTGCCGTCCTCCGGACACGAGCCCGTCAACGCTGCCGGCTTCAGCCCTAACGGCGACTTGATCGTGACCGGCGCGGGGGACGGAGCCGTCACAATCTGGGAACTGGACGGACTCAAGGCCCTCCACACCTGGGAGGCGCACGATTCGGCGGTGCTTTCGGTGAGCTTCGGGTGGACCTCGGACGTCGTGCTGACCGCTGGCGCGGACGGCGTCCGCTGCTGGGAACTGCACGGTGTGGGCGATGCCCGCATCGGGCTCTCGGTCTCCGTCGAACGCTCCTTCCAGGTTCCTGTGACCGAAGGGAAGCTGACGGCCGTGTCTTTCCGTGCGGACGGCAAGCGCACGGCAACCCTGGACGACGGGGGAAAGGTGCACCTGGACTACACGGGGGGCCCGTTCTCCGTCGTCACCTGGGAGGACCAGGAGAGGACGTTCCTGGAAGCAATCGCCATGGAGCAGTTCCTGCAGGCCCTCATCCTGAGCCTGATGCTCGTGCTGGAAGGCTTCTTCATCTTCGCCATCGTGACCACGATAGTCTACGAGAGGCGGCGCGACATCGGCATCATGAAGGCGATCGGGTTCCGCAAGAGGCAGATATGTCAGGTCTTCGTGGTGGCGGGCCTGGCGATAGGAGTCGTCGGCGCGCTGCTGGGGGTGGTCGGCGGGCTTCTGTTCGCGGACAACATCAACGCCGTCCGCGAATTCCTCAAGGTCATCATCAAGTTCGACCCGTTCCCGCCGACGGTTTACTACTTCAAGGAGATCCCGACGCACGTGGGGTGGGTGAACATTGTGGTGACGGTGGGCGGTGCGATCCTGTGCAGTCTGATCTTCAGCATCGTGCCGGCCCTTCGCGCCGCGCGGATGGACCCCATCGAGGCCCTGCACCACGAATAGCCCCCCGCCCGAACCCGATCCTACTCGCGCCCCCGTCCGCCCAGACAGACGGCGGACAAATGGGGGAGGAAGGTGTCGCGATGACTGCGGAATTGAAGCACTCCGTCATGGTTTCGATGTTGGGCCGGCAGGCCGACCGGTTCCATGAGTATCAGCCTGCGCGCGACCTGGCCGAGCGACTCGAGCGCGCCGCCGCGGTGCGCGGGATGGACGGCATCGAAGTCGTCTACCCCGGGGACCTGCCCGACGAGGAGAGCGTCCGGAAGGTCAAGGAGTCGCACCTGCCGGTGTCGGCCGTCAACCTGAACGTCAAGACCGCCAAGAAGTGGCAGTACGGCTCCTTCACCTCGCCCGACCCGCAGTTGCGCGCCGACGCCGTGGCCGACATGAAGACGGCGCTGGACCTGGCCGCGGAGTTCGGGGCCGAGATGATCACCTGCTGCCCCCTGATTGACGGGCACAACTACAACTTCCAGGTTGATTACGTCAAGCAGTGGCAATGGCTCGAAGAAGGCATCGCCGAGGCCGCCCGCCACCGCGACGACGTCCGCATCAGCCTCGAATACAAGCCCAACGAATCGTCCAACTACTGCATCCTCGGCGACATGGGCCGCACGCTCTACCTGTGCGAGCGCCTGGGCCTGCCCAACGTCGGCGTCACCATGGACGTAGGCCACGCCCTGGTCGCCCTGGAGACGCCGGCCGAAATGCTCTGTCTTGCTCATCAGGCGGGCCGGCTCTTCTACGTGCACTTCAACGACAACGCGCGCGACTGGGACTGGGACATGCTGCCCGGCTCGGTCAACCTGTGGGACGTGGTCGAGATGCTATTCTACCTCGACCGGCTCAACTGGCGGGGCTGGCTCGCCTACGACGTGCTGACCCGCGCCGGCGATCAGGTCGAGCAGATGACGGCCGCCATCTCCATCGTCAAGACGTGCCAGCAGTTGCTGGACAAGATCGGGCGCGACCGCCTGGAGCAGTTCATCACGGACGGCATCCCCGCCCGCACCTTCGACCACCTGGTGAGGTCCCTACTGTGATATCGCGCAAGGAATACGAATCAACCAAGCAACGGGCCGCTGAGATGATCAGGCGGTCGGGCATCGCTCTGGCGCACGGCGAACTCGACCGGCTGGACATGATCGACTTCGGACTGGGGGAGATCGAACAGACGGGCCTGCAGGTGCTGCCCGTCGTTGAGACGGACGCCGTCTGCATCCGCCTGGCAGCCATGCTGCCGGGCCAGACCTGTCCGGAGCACCGGCACCCGCCGCTGGGCGACTATCCGGGCAAGGAGGAGACCTGGCGGTGCGCGTGGGGTAGCCTCTACGTGCACACGCCCGGCCCGCCAACGCCCGACCCGAAGGCCCGCCCTCCCAAGGGGCGCCGCCACACCTACACCGTCTGGCACGAGACGGTCCTGTGGCCCGGGGAGCAACTCACCGGCCCGCCGGACACGCCCCACTGGTTCCAGGCGGGGCCGGAGGGAGCGGTCGTATGGCTTTTCTGCTCGCGCCCGACCGACGCGCGGGACGTATTCACCGACCCCGACGTGCGCCGCATGATACCGGTCGTCGACCAGTAGCCGCCTACGCCGCACGGTGAGCGTCGAGCCCCTGTCTGGCGCACACTGCACTCACACCATGATGTGAACCCAAGCGACGCTGCACGAGGAGGGGGAAAGGTACCGACGCTTTCTAGGACAAATGGGGCGTCGGTTTGCAGATCCCCATAGATTGCTGTATAAGGTACCTATGCGGGGGTCCAATTGTTGGCGTTAGGGCCGATGCTCAGCCATCTGACGACCTATTCCACGAAGTGAGGATAACCACCAATGGGTCAAGTAAGACTACCTCCGCGAACAGAAGGCGGACCGAACGAGACGTTGGAGGATATTCACTCCCTGGTGATCGTTGGGGCCAACGGGTCTGGGAAGAGCAGAATGGGGTATTGGATCGAAATGAATCCGCCCGAAGGAACAATCGCCCATCGAGTTTCGGCCCAACGGATCCTCAGGTTCAAAGATTACATAGCACCTAAGGAGTACCAACGCGCTCAGAGAGCATTCGTCTACGGGGACGACCAACGTGTTAGCGCAGACAAGCGCCAACGGTGGGGAGGCAAGCCCACAACCCATGAGTTGAACGACTTCAACCACGTCTTGACGCTACTACTCGCCGACGAAGCCGAGCGCAACCGCAAGTACGTCGAGGAAGCCAAGAGCACCGACGAGAAACCTGCGATTCCCGATACAAAGTTGGACGTTCTCCGCAGGATCTGGCCCTTGTGTATGCCTCAGCGGGAGCTGGTTATCGAGGACCGATCAGTAAAGGCAGCTGTGCGCGGAGAGCAGCAGTACAAAGGCGAAGAGATGAGCGATGGCGAAAGAGTGACACTGTATCTGATCGGTCAGTGCGTGTGCGCCCCTGACAATGCAACGATCATTATTGATGAGCCGGAGCTACACCTTCACAAGTCTATCTTGACGGCACTGTGGGACGCCGTTGAGGCCGAACGAGACGACTGCGTGTTCGTGTACATTACACATGACGTGGGTTTCGCGAGCACACGGACCCGGGCCCGCAAGATTTGGGTGGACAGTTATGATGGGAGTCATTGGCGCTGGCACGATATAGCCTCTCATCACGGCGTTCCTGAGGATGTCCTCCTGAAGCTGTTAGGAAGTCGGCTCCCGGTTCTATTCGTCGAAGGAGACGAAGGTAGCCTGGATCTAGCCATCTACCGAGCAGTGTACCCAGAGAGGCTCATCGTACCGCGCGGCTCATGCTTCAAGGTAATCGAGAGTACCAAAGCCCTCCGGGCGCTGCCGGACCTCCACTACCTGGACGTGTATGGTTTGATCGACGCAGATTGTCGAGCCCCCGGCGACCTGGAGGCTCTTGAGAACGCCGGTGTGCTTGCTCTACCGGTTGCTGAGATCGAGAACGTCTTGTGCATCGAGCCGGTGATCAAGCTAGTGGCAGAAGAACTGGAGCAGCGCGCCGAGGAAACGTTCGGGAAAGTCCGTGACTTCGTCCTTGGCGAATTCCGTGAGGAAATACATACTCAGCTGTCCAGGCGAGTGTCTGCCGAGGTGCAGTTCTTGCTCGGCCGGTACCACTGCGATGGCACGAGTCGGGCAGAGCTGTCTGCTGCGCTCCAGAGCCTTGTCGCCGATGTAAATGTTGGCGAGCTCTATACACGCTGGGAATGCATCTACAAGAACATTGCCGCCGACGGCGACTACGCCAAAACACTGCAATACTACAAACGCAAGACGATTGCTGGCCGCGTGTCCCCCTGTTTGGGTCTGAGCACCGGGCAATACCCGCGATTCCTTTTGCGGCTAGTCAACAGTAAGCGGGGCACCCCTATTCTGAACGTGCTGCGGGATTTCCTTCCGAAGCTCCAACGGGCAGGCGCTACCGGTGCGGCCGCCACGCCGCCTACGCGCCCCCGGTGATCTGTTTGACGCGGTCGAAGAAGGCTTTCTTGAGCGGGGTGTTGATGCCCCAGTTGACGGGCAGCGTCTGGTACCCGCTCAGTTCCTCGCACGTCGTCTCGCGGCCGCGCGTCTTCCAGTTCATGAGGTCCTGGTAGTCGCTGCCGTAGCCCTGGCAGTAGAAGCCCCAGGAACAGCCCTCCTCGACGGCGGCTTCCAGGTTCTCCACGAACACGCTGTCTTCGTTGATGCAGATGGGCCGCGGGCGCTTCTTGTAGCCGTCCAGGTCTTTCAGATTGCGCAGCTTGAGCCTGAGCTGTTCCGGGGTGAGGCCGTTGCCGTGCGGCATGGTGAAGTCCTCAGTCTCCAGCCACTTACCCCCCGCCGTCTCCATGCCCCCGCTGCTGCTGGAGGACGCCAGCAGCCGGCGGCCGTCCAGTGTCGTGGCCTTCACAATGTCAATCAACTCGTGGATGTGGTCCGGCTCCATCATCGGACGCTTCCACCAGTGGGCGGACTCGTTGGCCACGTCCGCCAATATGTTGCGATACCCGGTCCGGAGCAGCCACTCCGTCACCCGCACGGCGACGTCACGGATGACGTCGTCGTCCGGCATCTTGCGCACCTGAGCGACGTAGAAGTAGTTGACGATGACGACCATGCCCGCTTCGTCGGCGGCCTTGATCACGCGGAGCAGCCTGTCGAAGTACGGCTCCTTGAACGAGCCGTCGGGATGGTAGGCGGAGTTGACGTAGTTGCCGTACACTTCGGGGCGAAAGTTGGAACCCCCGCCCTGCAGGCCGACGGTGACGGCCAGCAGCCCGTGCGCGCGGTATTCGGGCAGATGCGCGCAGAACTCGTCGGTGTTGCGGTCCGGATCCCAGACGCCGGTGTCGGGGTAGGCCAAGAGCGGGCGCGTCTGCGGGCATTCGTCGTCGAAGATGGCCTGGATCATGCGCGAGTTCAGCAAGAGCCCCTCGACGGGCCTGCCTCGCCAGGTCACGCCCTCGCACGTCGGCCTTCCGTTGATGAGGAACTTCGTTCCGTCAATCGCGACTTCAGTTTTCACTCGCCGGCTCCCAGAAGGACCGTAAAGAGACCCCCTCCGTCCGGCACAACCGCAGCCAGTTGCGCTCCCCCGGGACCTACGGTTCGGTCCGTGCCCTGGCAACCTGGATGGTCAGGTCGGCGCCGCCGATGCGGACCGTCTTCGCAGCGCCTTCCACCGCCCCCGCCTCCATGCTCAGCGACAGGGTCTCGCCCATGATGTAGTCGCGCCAGGTCTCGATGGCCCGTGCCAGCTCGTCGGACTCCGTGCGGTAGCGCAGGCGGATGCGGTCCTCGATGTTCAGGTCTATCTCCTTGCGGAGCTGCTGCACGTGGCGGACAGTGTCTCGCGCCCAGCCTTCCGCCCGCAGTTCCGGGGTGATGTCGGTGTTGAGGATGAGGACAGCGTCGCCCACGTCCGCCCTGGCCAGATTGTCCGGCATCACGCGGCCCACGTCCACCTCATCGGGCGCGACCGCCACCTGCATGCCGTCCACTTCCACGACTGCCCCCTCCCCCGCATCCAGCTTCGCGGCCGCCGACGGATCAAGCGATACGATCGCCTCGGCGACCTTGCCGGCCGCGGCCTTGTGCTTCGGACCCAGCACGGCCATCTTCGGCACAAGCTCAAGCCTCTCCATGTCTTCGGCGCTTTCTCTGAACGTCAACGACTTGACGTTGACTTCATCGAGCACCTGCTCCTCGAAGCGCCTCAGGGCGGCGACTATGCCCGCGTCGGAGGAGGCGACCACCAGCTCGCTCAACGGCTGCCGAACGCGGATCTGTTCGGTCATCCGGATACTGAGAACGGCGGAGACGGTCGAGGTCACGACGTCCATGTCGCGGCTCAACTCTTCGTCTATCAGCTCCGGATTCGGCTGGGGGTAGTCGCACAGGTGCACGCTGGCCGGCGCGGTGCTGTCCTGGTCGGCGACGAGGTTCCGGTACATGACTTCCGTCAGGAACGGGATGACGGGCGCCAGCACCCGGCAGAGGGCGACCAGCGCCTCGTGCAACGTCTGGTAGGCGGCGAGCTTATCCCGATCGTCCTTTGCCCTGGCGCGCCAGAAGCGGCGCCTGTTCCGACGCACGTACCAGTTGGACAGGTTCTCGATGAACTTCTCGGCCTGGCGCACCACCGCGGCCACGTCGAACTCCGCCAACCGCTCGTTTGCCAGCCGCAGCAGCAACTGGAGGTCGCTGAGCAGCCAGCGGTCAATGTCCGGCCTCTCGCCGTAGGGAACGAACTCTGACTTCGGGTCGAAGCCGTCGAGCCGCGCGTAGTTGCAGAAGAAGGCGTACACGTTCCACAGGGTGTTGAACACCTTGCGTCGGGTCAGCTCGCCCATCGTCCAGCCGAAGCTGAGGTTGTTGAGCGGATTCTGGCGGCAGAATATCCAGCGCAGCACGTCGCACCCGATTCGCTCAGCGGCCTCGTCGAACAGGATCGCATTGCCGGCCGACTTGTGCATCTCCATGCCCTGCTCGTCGCGCACCAGTGCATGGCCCAGCAACGTCTTGAACGGCGGGCTGTTCTCCATCATCGTGCTCATGGACAGCAGCGCGTAGAACCAGTTGCGGAACTGGCCGGGGAAGCATTCGGTGATGAAGTCGGCCGGCATCCACTTCGACCAGTAATCCCGGTCCGTGCCGTACTTGACCGTCGAGTAGGGGACGATGCCGGCATCGAGCCACGGGTTGCCGACGTCGGGGATGCGGGCGACCGGCTTGCCGCACTCGCCGCACGCGATCTTCACGGCGTCGACCCAGGGGCGATGCGGGCTGTGCCCGTCGAACTCGTCCCAACCCTCGATGGCGCGCTCCTGAAGCTCCTCGCGCGAGCCGATCACGTCGAACCAGCCGCACTCGCAGGGGTAGATCGGAAGCGCCAGACCCCAGTAGCGCTTCTTGCTGATCATCCAGTCGCGCATATTGCTCAGCCAGTCCAACTCGCGGTCCAGACCCCACTCGGGCAGCCAGCGGACCTGCCTCGCCACCGCCTTGATCTCGTCCCGCCAGGACATCTCGATGTACCACTCCTCGACGTTGCGGAACAGCAGGGCGGTGCCACACCGCCAGCAGTGCGGGTAGCTGTGCGTGTAAGGCCCCTTGGTATAGAAGTAGCCCTTTTGGCGCAGGCTTTCGAAGACCAGTTCGGCCACCTCCGGGGCGGCCCGCCCGGTGAGGGGGCCGTAGCCTTCCAGGAAGACGCCGGACTCGTCAATGGGCGCGATGACGGGCAGTCCTAGCTCTTGCGCGAGATCGAAGTCTTCCTTGCCGCATCCGGGAGCGATGTGGACTATGCCCGTGCCCTCGTCGCCGGAGACCAGGTCCCACGGGATGACGCGGTGGACGTCTACTGCCGGAGCAGCGGCGGGCAACTCATCGAAGGGGCCGTCGTAGGCCCAGCCCGCCATCCGCCCGCCGGGCAACTCCTCCAGCACCTCATAGGGACCACGCGAGGCGAGCTGCCCGATGGCCGCCTGCGCCAGGTAGTAGACGGCGCCGTCCTGCTCGACCTTCACGTAAGTCAGCTCCGGATGCACGGCGCAGGCCACGTTGGACGACAGCGTCCACGGGGTCGTAGTCCAGACAAGCAGGTACTCGTCGCGACGTCCGCGCAGCGGCATCCGCACGACGACCGAATCTTCGGTGATCTCCCGGTAGCCCTCGTGCATCTCGTGCTGGCTGATGCCCGTGCCGCATCGGGGGCACCACGGCATGCTGTCGCGTCCCTTGTAGATGAGTCCGCGCTGGTGGCATTTCTTCAGGAAGGTCCAGATCGTGTAGTTGTTCTCATCGGACATCGTGTAGTAGGAGTCATCCCAGTCCATCCAATAGCCGAGACGGATGGACTGGTCGGTCTGCATCGCCGCGTATGTGCGGACGCGCTCCTTGCACTTCTCGACGAACTCGGCCAGCCCGTAGACCTCGATATCGCGCTTGCTCTTGAAGGCCAGCTCCTTCTCGACCTCCACTTCGACCCACAGCCCCTGGCAGTCGAACCCGTTCTGATAGCGGAGCTGATGGCCCTTCATGGCGTGGAACCGCTGGTAGCAGTCCTTGTATGTGCGGCCCCATGCGTGATGGAGCATCATGGGGTTGTTGGCGGTGATCGGGCCGTCCAGGAACGACCAGCGGGGCTTGTCGGCGTTCTTCTTGCGCAGGGCTTCGAACGTGGAATTACCTTCCCAGAACTTCAGTATCTCGTGCTCAAGTTCGACGAACGAGACCTGGCTCTTTACTTTCGCAAACACGGTTGTGTGTCCCAAAAACGCATGAGGCCGGAAGAGGTCGGGAGAATGAACCGACTCGGAACGGCGGCCCACAGCCGCCGCAGGGGGCCCTTTGCGGGCCCGGCTCAGGCAATAATCGCCTCGAGCGCGTCTCGGGAGACACGCTCGATAAGCACCTCCTTGAGCCTGGCCTTATGGCCGGAGAGGATTTGAACTTGCGACCTTCTCAGACCCAGCTCGGCGGCGAGGAACTTGCAGACGGCCTTGTTGGCCTTGCCTCTCTCGGGAGCAGCCGTCACGGAGAGCTTCAGCCGCCCGTCGTGTTCGCCGTACAGACGGTCCCTGCCAGCGCCGGGCTCCACCAGCACCGGCACCACAAAGCCGTCCGCGTGTTCCTTGACCCTTACCATGAGGCCCCGCACAATAGAAGCGTCTGCAAGGCGAGCCCGTACAGCAGAACAGTATTCTAGCCGCGCCCCCGCTCGCCAATCAAGTCCAAAGCCGCCGGGCGCCCTTCTACGGCCCTACTGCTTCGGGGCCACCACCTTCCCGGCGTCTGCGTAGGTCATAATGAACTTGGTGAGCAGGGCGCAGACTTTGCTCATCGTCTCCTGGCTCACGTTCTCCGGGCCATCGTCCGGGGTGTGCTGCTTGACGCCACCGGTCAGCAGGAACAACGTGGGCGTGCCGGACTTCTGCAGTATGCCGGCGTCGCCTCCGAGCGTTCTCCGAGCGAGGGACTTGGTCCGGATGCCCAGGCCCGCCGCGACCTCGATCAAGCGGACGTACGCGGGCATCTGCGTGCTGGTGTTCTGGATCAGAATCGTTCCTTCCCCCGTACCCACCATGTCGAGATTGATGGCCAGGACGACCTTGTCGGACGAGAAAGGGGGATTTTTCACCAGGTTCCTTGCGCCGACCAAGCCTACTTCCTCGGCCCCGAGGGCGGCACAAATGACCGAAACCGGCAACTCATTGCGGCGTTTGGCCAGCTCGGTGGCGACCTCCAACATCACCCCGACCCCGCTGGCGTTATCGTTGGCGCCGGGATAGTGACTCCCGTCGCCGGCCCGTCCCTGACCATCGTAATGCGCGCAGAGCAGAATGTAACGGTCGGGATTGCGCGGACTGGGGAGCAGCCCGACAATGTTCGCGCTTTGCGAATCGGGCCGGTAGATGGCGCCTGCGGCCATCCGAACGGCCGTGTTCAATCCGAGTGAGACCGCCTCGTCGCGGTCGGCGGCGGCCTTCAGTTCTTCGAGCGATATCTCGCTTCCTGTCAGTATGACCTCGCCCACCCGGCGCGAAACGTGCAGCGCGGGTAGACGATCCTTCAACCTGATATTCTTGTAGCGGTACGCGTCAGGGCCGGCGCCCTGTGGATGCGGATCTACGAGCAGCATTCCCACAGCCCCATGCTCCACAGCCCCCTCAATGATGGCGGCCTGCTCGCTCGGGCCCCCGTCACGTTTCAGAATCATGACGACCTTGCCCCTTGCGTCGACACCCCGCCAGTCGTTGCCGCCGCCTTCAGAACGGCCGTACCCCGCAAAGACGACCTGGCCCGCCACCCATTCTGGGGGGCCGCCTTCGACAACCGTAAAGTCCTTCAAGTATTCGAAGCGCCCGGCCCCGACCGACAACCCCACCGGGCCGACCAGGTCCCGGTAGGCAACTTTGAATGGCTGCCAATAGCCACCCCTTCCCAGGGGGGGGCAGCCGATGCGCTGCAGGTACTGCGCAATAGTTCGGGCGGCCAGGCGTTCTCCCGGGCTGCCCGCGGCGCGGCCCTCATAGCGCGCCGATGCCAGTTCCTTGACGACCTCCAGCGCCACCTGCCCAGGCGGAGCCAGACCCCCGTGGCGCCACCCGAAGAACTCCCGCCACTCCTTGTCAAGCTGCACCTCGTCCTTGCCGTATATGCTCAGGAACACAGGCCTCGAGGCAGCTCCACGGCCCTTCTCCTTGTCCAGTTTCAACCTGGCAGCGCGGAATTGACTCAACCTGTCACGACCATACCTCTCTTCCAGGAAGTACACTGCCGCGAACGCCTCGCCAAAGGCTTCCCTGCCTAGCTCTTCGATCTCAGCAAAGGAACAGATGGGACCGTTCGGCCGTTCGCTCAAGATTTGATCTCTCAAGTCCACGCCTTTCTTCATGCGCATGGCGCGGTAGTGGAAGTAGAGGCACGAGTATTCCCCGCTCCACCAGTTCTGGCCGTACCCTCCCAGTGCGGCGAAATTGAACAAATGCGTCTCCTCGTGCAAGAAGCTGGTGAAATTGGATACGAAGTCACCCCTGTCGCCGGTTCGCATCGCGTTCGACTCCAGGCTGCATGAGGCGCGCCTGCTCTCGCCGGGAATCAAGAACGCCCGGATGGGCGTCTTGCCAGGCACGGGGCTCCGCCCCGAGAGGAAAAGGTACAGGTTATCCATGTGCTGATAGAGCTGGTCTACCTTCTGCATATCTGTTGATGGCTTGAAATGCAGTTGGTGGTAGCGGCTGGCCACCATCAGCCATTCCTGCCCCTCCATGCCCGCTGGGTAATCCTGCACGATGACCCTGACAGGCTGCGGCAGTTTGGCGCCGTTCCCTACCCACAGCATCTCCCAGTCGGTTTCTGGCCGCCTGGTCGCCGGAGGCGTCGGGGGTTCCGCCTTCTGCGCCTCCTCTTCCACAGGTCTGGGCAGGAGAATGATCCGGGCGTCGGAGATGGTGTAGGTCAGATCCAAAGGGTCCAGGATCTGGCTCAGTGCTTCCTCAAGAGGGACGTCGACTATCTCAGGATAAACCCACCGGCGGCAGGTATCTGCCCCTATGTTCTCGGTGGAACTGTGCCTGTCGTAGATGAGGTCCGCTTGCCTGGCGAGATGGATAACGGCGAGTTGAAGCGAGATCTTGTCGGAGGTCTCGCCTTCACCCCAGCCGGGATACGGAGCATGGAGGGTGACCTCCGTTTGCAGCACCTCCCCTTCGCTCTCTTCCTCCTGGACGGGCTGCTGGGCAGAGCCGGCCGCCTCGACTGCTTTGGGCAGAGGCTCGGGACCAGCCAGCAGCCGCTTTCCGGTACTCACCCAGACCAGTTGCGGACGTATGCTCGCGCGGCCGGACGCGCCACGCCTTATGACGCCCCCGACCACGGCGCATGCGTCCAGGGCCGTGCCGATGCGGATCGCCACCTCCGGGTCAAGGCAGTCTTCGTCGGCCCGACTCAGCTCTGTGATCGCACGGTCCACTTCAGCGGCGTCCGCCACCGAGATGCCGCGCTCCACCAGCGCACTCCCCCACTCTTCGCGCACCGCCGCGACCGATTCGCCGGTCGCGTCCGCCGTATCAACAATGGGCACTATCACGACTGTCCTCGGCACCACCAGCTCGACGAGGTCTCCGGGCTGCGGCGCCGCCGCTCCTTCGGCCCTCGGCTTGACCTCCCAGAACTCCCCCTGAACCCCAATCACTTCCACCTTGCCAACCAGCGTCCGCCCCTCTCCCAGCCCCTCGCCCGTTTCAGGGCCCCCCGGCTCGCCTCCCTCGCGGTATACGTTTAGCTCGTCTCCCACCTCGATCCGGCCCTGTCCCCCGAACTCCACGTGGGCCGAGTCCCCTGTCACGGCGACCACTCGTCCCCTGGGCGTTACCCTCCGAGCGTGCTGCACACGCCAGACAAGATAAGGGACCAGGCCGGCCCGTTTTAGGGCCTCCTCATGGGAGACGTTCCGCTTCAGTGCTGCAACATCGGATCGTAGGATGGTGAGTTCCTCACCTGTCTCCACACTCAGCAGCTTCAGGGATTCAGGCGTTTCGGCCATCGGCTCGCCTACGAACACCTTTCCGCCGCGCACGAAGACCTTCACCAGCGGCGTGGGCTCAGGCTCTTCCTGTGCCTGGCAGATGACTGCGGCGAACACGGCGGACAGCGCGACCACTACAACGCACGCCCTCTTGACAGCGCCGTCCATAACCCCGCCTTCCCCTCGGATAATCGAAGTCGTCACACCAGGTCGCGCCACTCCTGGCTGGCCCTCATGTCCTCGACGAGCTTCCGCACCCCGCGCACAGGCATTGACCGCCGCCCACCCCAGGGCCTTTCTCAACGGTCACCGAACCTGCCATGTCGGATCACTCGGCTGTTCTTATCCTCAATCGCCCAGGCTCAGCGGTCACTATCGCGCCTGCTGCCAGCTCCTCCCCGTGGAGAGTAAGCACTCGCTGGCACAAGGTTGCTTGTTGCCTGGCCCTGCATCCCACAAGCCGCAGTATCCCGCGATGACGGACACCACGCAAGACAGCCCATTCACCGAAATCCTTATCGAGCGTTACCAGAACCCGCCCTTCCTGATGAGCTTGCCGAAGCAACTCCTCGTCGCTGGGGCTCTCTGGCCATTCGCCGGCCCATAAGACCTGATGGCCTGCCCTGGCGAGTTCGTCCCTCGCCCCACTCCAAATACAGGCGTCCAAAAGCAGCTTCATCTTGCCGGCTCCGTGGGCAACAGCTCGATCCGCTCACGGGCCGCCAGACGCCGAGCATAGACAAGGCACGCCTGGATGTCCTCCCGTTCCAGCCATGGATAACCTTTAAGGATGGTCTCCGGGCTATCACCGGCAGCCAGCATGCCGAGGACGTGCTCGACGGCCAAACGCCGCCCCCGGATGATGGGCTTGGCACCGAAGATTCGCGGGTCCACTGTTATGCGCTTCAGCAACTCCTTCTCGTCCATCCTTCACCCTCGCGCACTGTTCTGCATTCCATTATCCCGACCACCGACAGCACATCTCGGCCGCCTCCAGGCCTACACCAGGTCGCGCCACTCTTCGCTGGCCTTCATGTCCTCGACGAGCTTGCGCACCTTGCCGCATTGGTCCTTGGGACAGATCAGGAGCGCGTCCTTGGTGTCTACGATGACCAGCCCGTCCAGGCCGATGGTGGCGACCAATCTGCGGTCGGGATTCTTCATAAGGACAGTGGTGTTCGTCGTCTCCTCCGCCAGCACCGGCGCAAGGAACAGGTTGCCATCCTCGTCCGCCGGAAAAGCGTCGGTGAGCGTCGCCCAGCTCCCGATGTCGCTCCACTCCATCGCCACCGGGATGACGGCCATCCGGCCCGCCCTGGCGGCAGGCTCCAGCACCGCGTAGTCAATCGCTATCTTCTTGACGCGCCGATAGGCCTCGTGAACCGCCTCGCGGAAGTCCGGGGTTTGGGCCGCCTCGCGCAGCTCCATGAACAGTTCATACATCTCCGGCTCAAACTCGCTGAACTGCTTCATCAACGTCTCGGACGCCCACACAAAGAAGTTGGCGTTCCACAAGTAATCGCCGCTCTCGGTGTAATGCCGGGCGCTCCGATCGTCGGGCTTCTCCGTGAACTCGGCAACCTGATAGACCTGGACCCCACCGTATTCGCCCAGCTCCTCCCCTTTACGCAGGTGCCCGTAGTTCGTTTCAACACGGGTCGGCTCGCAGGCTATGGCAACAAGGTACGTGGGGTTGTGCTCGACGAACTTCTGCGCGGCGGAGACGGCGCGGATGAACTCGTCGGGCTTGCCGACGTAATGGTCGCTGCCGAGGCTGGCGATGATGGCCTCACCCCCGCGGCGCGTGATCCAGATCGTCTCCAGCCCGATGGCGGCGGCCGTGTCCCGCAGCGCCGGCTCGACGATGAACTGCTCGGGCAGTACCCCGGGAAGTTGCTCCAGGGCCAGGTCCAGACTGTCCTTGCCGACGGACAGATACATCTCGTCCGGCGCGGCGAGGCCGCACTGGGCGAACCGCTCCCAGGCGGCCTGCACGGAACTCTTGCCCTTGAACAACGGCAGGAACTGCTTGGGACGGTCCGACCTGCTCCAGGGCCACAGGCGCGTCCCGACCCCCCCGGCACGTATCACTATCCTCATGGCAGCATCCCCGTAAGACGAATCGCAAAGGCCGACCTATCGAAGCCGCACCCGCCATGATACCTCATGAGGGGAGCATTGCAAGGGGTTTTCCCCGGGCGGTTCAGGAGCCCTGAAACCGGTGCAGAAGGCCGTGGGGGCCACATGCAGGGCGCTCTTGATTTCGGCCTTCACGAACCATATGCTGGCTTCTGTGAAAGGTCGCACGAAGGCTTCGACAACGAGGTGAGAGAATGGCGGAGAAGAAAGCACGGACGGTTATTCTCGATTGCGCACGCGGAGTCAAAGAGCGCATAGACAACAAGCAGAAGCCCTCCTTGAAGTTCCCCAGGCGGTCGCTGAGCAACGTCGCATACGACAAGAAGACAGGCTACTTCAAGCTCAAGGCAGGGAAGATCACTCGCACGCTCACCTACAACACCGTCAAGACCTTCGCCCAGACGCTGCGCATGATGGCGCTCTCCAAAGAGGCCATAGACACCCAAGAGCAGGTGACCAAGCGAGAGGCATACTACGTGTCCAAGAACTGGGGCGAGGCGCGCTTCGACGAGCAACCCGAATCCGACACCGTCATGGAGGACGTGGAGGCCCTGTTCGGAGTCAACAGGGAGCAGCTCGGCTTTATCCCGGAGGAAAAGGGAGGCGAGATCGCAGGCGAGCTGATCGTGGTGGACCGCGACCGCACCACGGGCAAGAAGCTACAGATAGACTGCACCAAGTTCGGCAGCGGCGCTTACTCGGTGCCCATCAACGTCGAGGAACTGGAGTTCAAGACCAAAGCGGACTTCGTCCTGGCCATTGAGACGGCCGGCATGTTTCAGCGGCTCAACAACCACTCGTTCTGGCGGACGGCCAATTGCATCCTCGTCTCGATGGGAGGCGTCCCGACGCGCGCGTGCAGGCGTTTCATCCGCCGCCTGGCCGAGAAGAGGGGCCTGCGGGTTTACGCTTTCGTGGATGGCGACCCGTACGGCTACGGCAACATCTACCGCACGCTCAAAGTCGGCAGCGGCAACGCCGCGCACATCAACGAGTTCTTCTGCGTGCCCAAGGTCCGGTTCCTCGGCGTCACGCCGGACGACATCGAGAAGTACGACCTGCCGACGCATCCCCTCAGCGAAGTGGCCATCAAGCGAGCCAAAGACCTGATGAAGAACGACCCGTTCTTCAAGCGTCACAAGCCGTGGCAGAAGGCGATCCAGAAGATGCTTCAGACGGGCCAGAGAGTCGAGCAGCAGGCATTCGCCAAGCACGGCCTCAACTACGTCATCGACACGTACCTGCCGGAAAAACTGGCCCACCCCGAGAAGTTCCTGCCCTGATCGGCCTCCTGAGGCGATCAGCCAACGCCCAACGCGTCGCCGCACCGCCGTGTTGACAGCCGGACGCCACGCGATAGGATGGTGCCGGTGCTGTCCTCAAGACTGATCCCTCCTCCGCACCGGAGAACGTACAATGAAAAAGATATGGCTGGTGGGTCTAGTGCCGGGCTGTCTGCTGGTGGGCGCGCTTGCCTTCGTGGTGGTTCTGCTGCTGGTCAAGGTGCTGTGGGCATGGACGGTGCCGGACCTGTTCCCGGGGGCCGTTCAGCAGGGGCTCGTGGCGGCGAAGATATCGTGGCTGTCGTCGTTCAAGCTGGCGCTTTTCGCCGCCGTGTTGCTCGGCATCTCCGGCGCCCGTGGTTCGGGCCGCTCCTGACGGATGAGATCGGCCCCTCAGTCGTGCAGCAGCAGGTCGAGCTGGCGGCGGGTCCGTTCCGCCCCGTGCGCGCGTACAGCCATGATGAATCCGGCTGTTAGGCCACAACCTGCCCAGTGACTGGCCATGGGCCGTCAATTTGACAAGCGATACAACTCCGATATGATACCAGCATGGCTTGCGGCTATCCCGGTGGAGCAGCCCATACAACGCAGCATTGAGCAAGGAAACATGCGGTATCGTCCCCCAGAAGAGAAGCAGGAAGCCACGTCGCTCCGCGTTGCACATGAATTCGATTCACATGCGGATGTGGTCCTCTATCATGGCGATTGTCTCGATCTGCTAGCCCAGATCCCCAACGATTTCGTCAAACTCGTAGTAACTTCACCGCCGTATAACCTTCGCAAGCCTTACGAGGACCGGTTAGAACTGGACACATACCTGCAACAGCAGCGCAGAGCCATCGAGGAGTGTGCCAGGAGTCTGGCAAAGGATGGGAGCATATGCTGGCAAGTTGGCAATTATGTTCACAACGGCCGAATAATCCCCCTCGACGTGCTATTGTACCCCTTTTTCGACCGTCTGGGCCTGCGGCTGCGCAACCGTATCGTGTGGCACTTCGGGCACGGGCTACACGCTTCGAGGCGGTTCTCTGGCCGATATGAGGTAATCCTCTGGTTCACGAAGAGTGACGACTACACTTTCAACCTAGATCCTGTGCGGGTACCTCAGAAGTACCCGAGCAAGAAGCACTACAAGGGTTCCAAGAAGGGCCAACTCTCGGGTAACCCTCTGGGTAAGAATCCCAGCGACATGTGGGGAATACCGAACGTCAAGGCGAACCACGTGGAGAAGACGGAGCACCCATGCCAGTTCCCAGTGGAACTTATCGAGAGGCTAGTTTTGTCAATGACAGACGAAGGCGATTGGGTGCTCGATCCATTCATGGGGGCGGGAACGACAGCCATAGCCGCACTCATGCACAGCCGCAAAGCGATGGGAGCTGAAATGGTGGAGCGGTATGTGAAGATAGCTTGGGAGCGTATCCGTCTTGCCGAAAGCGGAGACCTGCGCGTACGCCCGATGGATCGACCGGTGTACGACCCGGAATCTGGCGAGAAGATGGCCCCTCCAAAGACGGTGCATCTTGGCAGGCCGATCTATCAGCTTCGGCTCCTTGAGCGGGGCGCGGAATACAAAGCATCCAGGAGGCACGCATGAAGGTCGTATACGAGTACTCACACTTGGGCGGCTCCGAGATACTGAAGGTGCGTTACCCCGAGCAGGATCAGGAGATATACGAAGCTATCGCCGCTGTGACCGCGGTGCGATCCAAGATCAGCAGAGAGAAGACAATGCGCGGACGAAGGCTGTACGCCCCTAAGGATATGAACCAGCAGTTCAGGCAGGCTTTCCGCCGCAGAGGGTACCAGGAGGTGAGGGATTATTACGACATCACGATACCGGATAGTGACATACTGATCCGGCGGGCCTACAAGCAGATCGACTTCGTTAGGGATAAGGTCCTCGTCGAAGTGCAGCTTGGCAAGTATGCGTTCATGTTCTATGATATGGCGAAGTTCCAGTACTTCTTCAACGAAAACGAAGCAGAGGTAGGTGTTGAGATAGTTCCTTGCCATGCCCTGGCCAGGCAGATGTCGTCAGGAGTTTCGTACGGCGAGCAGCTTGTGTATGACATAGGGAGGCTGCGGCGGCACTTCCCCGCGGTGCCAGTTAAGGTCATGCTGCTTGACGTGGGTACTACAGCTCAAGACGAGGCGGCGGACTGAACGGGAGGCGCAGGTCGCCCCGGTGCTGCTCGGGGCGCGCTCCCTGGGTGTTTCGAGGCGGCCCGGACGGACGAGATCGGCCCCTCACTCGTGCAGCAGCAGGTCGAGCTGGCGGCGGGCCATGTCTATCTCGCTTATGGTGACCTTGAGCGTCTGCCCCAGTCGGAACTCCCGCCCCCTACGCGTGCCCACCAGGGCCTTCTTCTTGTCGTCGAAACGGTAGAAGTCGTCCTTGATGTCCTGCACCTTGACCAGTCCTTCGACCGAGTAGTCCTGAAGGCGCACAAACAGACCGTACTCCTGGACCCCCGTCACCACGCCTTCGAATACCTCGGCCCGGTGGTCCTCGAGGTAGCGAAGGAGCTTGATCTTGACGATCTCGCGTTCGGCCTCGTCGGCCCGCTCCTGCATCTCGTTGCAGTGGCCCGCAATGCGGGGCAGCGCGTCCTGCCACTGGGCGCGCAGCCGGCCGGCGCCATGCTTCTCCTTGAGGAAACGATCCAGTATCTGGTGGACCACCAGGTCCGGGTACCGCCGCACCGGCGAAGTGAAATGGCAGTAACGGTCGAAATGCAGCGCGAAATGCGGCTTCAGATTCGGGGTGTAGACGGCGCGCTGCATGGCGCGCAGTAGCTGCATGTTCACGGCCTCCGCCAGGTGTGTGCCGGCCACTTCCGCCAACAGGTCCTGAAGCTGCTTCCTGTCCAGGGGGTCCACTTTGCGTTCAAGGACGACGCGAACGAAGTCCGCAAACTCCTCGAGGTCTTCCTTCTGAGGCGGCTCGTGAATGCGGTAGAGGGCGGGCAGTTTGTTCTTGTGCATGAAGTGCGCGACGGCGCGATTGGCGCTGAGCATGAACTCCTCGACCAGCCCGTGAGATCGGTCCCGCCCGATCTGCGACACGCCGATCACTTGACCGCTCGCGTCTATGCTGACCCGGTACTCGGGCACATCCAGATCCACCGACCCGACCTCCTGTCGGCGCTGCCGGAGCTGACCGGCCAGCGCATCCAGATCCGCAATGAGCTGCCAGAGGTCTTCGGGCAATTTCTCGGCGGCCGCAGCGGTCGCCGGCGCCTCGGCCTCGCTCCCCTCCAGCACCTCCTGCACTTCGGTGTAGGTCATGCGACGATCCACGCTGACGACCGAGTGGCAGATCGTGTAGTCTCCCATTTCAGCGGCGTCGTCGAACTGCATGATGACGGTCTTGGCCAGGCGGTCCTTGCCTTCCACCAGACTCAGATGGTCTTTGCTCTGTTCGGGAGGCAGCATGGGGACCACATCGTTGGCCAGGTAGACGCTGGTGCCACGCTTGCGGGCCTCGGCGTCGAGCACACCGCCAGGCGGCACGGAAAAGGACATGTCCGAGATGTGAACCATGACGACGCGCCGGCCGGTGTCGGCGTCGCGGTAGAACGAAAGGGCGTCGTCGAAGTCCTTTGCATCTTCGGGATCAACGGTGATGGTAGGATATTCGCGCAGGTCGCGCCGCCGGGCAATCTCTTCCGGCGGCGGGGTGTCGGGAAGGCCTTCCGCCGCCCGGAGGACTTCCTGCGGGAACTGCCGCGGCAGCCCGAACTCAAGGATGACCAACTGGACATCCGTGCCGGGCGCGCCGGCCTTGCCCAGCACCTCAGTGATGCCACCTTCCGGGTTGCGATGGAGGCTCGGCCACGCCGTCAACTCTACGAGCACCTGGTCCCCCGCAACGGCGCCCATCCAGTCCCCGCGTGCGACGTAGATGTCGCGGAACAGGCGCGGGTTGCCGGGCACGACCCGGCCGAACTTACGGCCCGGCGCGAAGGTGCCTATCACATGACGGTTGCGGTGCTCGATCACCTTGATGACCCAGCCGGACGGGCCGAGGGCCTTCCGCAAGCGCCTGCCACTCCGCCTCGGTTTCTTGCGGTGCACCTCGACCACCACCAGATCGCCGTGCATCGCGTCCCTCATATCCTCCTCGGCCACGTAGACGTCCTGCTCCCCTTCGGCCAATGGCAGCACGAACCCGAACCCGCGCGAATTGCACTGCAGCCGGCCCGTCACCAGCCCCGCCCGGTCCGGATTGACCCAGTGCTGCTTCTTGACCCTGACGAGCCTTCCGCCCCGCTCCAGCTCTTCCAGCAGCGCAAGGAAGTCGGGCATCTCGGCGTCCTTCACCGAGAAGCGCTCTGCCAGCTCCGCCGTTCGCATCTGGCGGTAGGTCTTGGAGTTGACGAGCCCCAGCACTTCTCTTTCGCTCACCATGGCAGCCCTGGCTTTCTGTGCTATGTGACGGCGGACCTTTCCGGCCCCGACGACTGCACCATCCTATTCTACCGGATACGCGCCAGAGGCCGACAGGCCACGTGGCGGAAAAAACACCTTCCTAAGAGCATGGCAGGCAAGGATTTAGCAGGCAGGTTTGCAAATAACTCTCGTCTTGCCCCACAATGGGTCAGTTGAGCCGACCGACGGCCTTTTCCTTTCTGGACTGGCACCGGCTATGCACACGGCTTCTTCCTGGGCCAAGCAGTGGCGGGGCGGCCTGTCTTACCTGGTCGCGGTTCTGCTGTTGCCCCTGGCCCTCACCCCGGCCGCGGCGGGCCAGACGGCGCTGTCCGAGAAGCTCGACGCCATCCTTTCCGCCGGCGAGTTCCGCAAAGCCGATGTTGGGGTCCACGTCGTGGCACTGGGCAGCGGCCGGGTGGTTTGCAGCCGCAACGCGATGCACAGGTTCATCGCCGCCTCCAACGAGAAGCTGGTCACGGCAGCCACGGCCCTCGAAACGCTGGGCGAGGACTACCGGTTCGAAACGACGCTGTTCGGCCGGGGCGAGGTGACAGGAGGAGTCCTGCAAGGCGACCTGATGCTGCGAGGCGGAGGTGATCCTACCCTCGGCGGTCGCCACGACCAGGAAGACGCAATGACGATATTCAGGCGCTGGGCGGGCAGAATGCGCGAGGGCGGCCTGCACGGCGTCACCGGCGACGTGGTCGCGGACGCCACGTTCTTCGATCGCACGTACCGCCACCCGGCCTGGTCCAGGTACCCAATCTGGAAATGGCATTACACGACAACTGCGGGGCTGTCCATCAACGACAACTGCGTGCGCGTGACCGTGAAGCCCGGTGCGGCTGCGGGCGCGGCCGCTGTCCTGGAGATCAATCCCTCCGCGGCGCCCGCGACGCTTCAGAACCTGTGCAAGACCGCCCTCAAACAACACGCCATCTGGTTCGATCGTGTCGCCGGCTCATCAGCCATCAAGGTGGGCGGATACGTCCGGCAGGGATCGGAAGGCTACTCACATGAGGTCACGATCCCGGACCCGCCTCTCTACGCGGCAGCGGCCCTAAAGCAAGCGTTTGAGGAAGAGGGCATTCCCATCGGCGGCCGAGCCCGTGTGCTCGCCCGGCCGAACCCGGCCCTGTATGCCACCGCCAGGCGGCTCTGTGCCCGGAGCACGGCTTTGCCGCCCGTTCTCCGCACGATGGTGAGTCGCAGCCATAACCATTATGCCGAGCAGGTCATGAAGACAATCGGCGCGGAGGCCGACGGCGTGGGCTCCTGGGAGGCAGGCTGCGGCCGCGCGGCGCGCTTCCTGCGCACTCTGGGCTTCAAAGACGCCGAATACAGCCTGGACGATGGCAGCGGCCTTTCTCGGCGCAACGAACTGACGCCCGCCCTGCTGACCACCCTCCTCATCCGCATGGCTCGTTCGGAACACGCCGCCACCTTTCGTTCCCTGCTCGCGGTGGCCGGCGAAGAGGGCACGCTGCGCAACCGGCTGACCGAAGAGCCCTATGGCGGGAACGTCCGGGCCAAGACCGGTTACCTCAGCGGCGTCGGCGCCCTGAGCGGCTACGCCACGACCCGAAGCGGCGTCGAAGTGGCGTTCTCCATCCTGATCAACGACTCGGAGAACCCGCCGGGCACCTACTCGATGCGGAAGAAGCTGGACGCCATCTGCCGCGCCATCGTTGACCACGCCCAGTAGCTCAGGCGCCCCCTGGCCTTCGAAGCTTCAGCCACCTCCACGCTGCTTGCTGCCATACTTGCCTGGGTAGGTCTTCCAGCGTCTGTGCAGCCAGAGCCACTCCCGGGGGGCCTCACGGATTACGTCCTCCAGATCGGAGGTGAGGCGCTGGGTAATGCGGAATACCTCAGACTTAGTGTCGGCGCCGGGCACCGGCGTGAAGACGTCCTTCAGCACCAGGCGGAAGCGATTCTGCCCCGGGATACGTCGCGCGTACACGAACGCAACGGGGCAGCCAGTGCGAATCGCCAGCCGAGCGACGGTCGTCGTGGTCGAGGCAGGCCGGCCGAAAAACTCGACGAAGATCCCCCGGTGCCGGGCGTCCTGGTCTATGAGAAATGCCAGGTTCTCGCCACGTTTCAGCACGTGAAGTGCACGACGCATCGCCCCCTGCCGCGGAAGTATTCGCATGCCCGTCGCCGTGCGGACCCTTCGGACGTAGCGATCGAAGAACGGGTTGCGACGAACGCGGGCAAGAACCCACGCGGGGAAGCCTAGCAACGGCAATGCTGCTCCCATCACTTCCCAGTGACCAAAGTGACCTGCCACGAATATCGCCCCAGTCTCTCGTGACATGTCCCTCAACGTGTCCCACCCGACAGCTTCGAACAGGTTCGCCGAGCTGCGCCGGCCAGCCACATGAGCGAAGTTTAACGCATCGACGAGAGACTCTAGCAGGTGCTCATAGACGCCCCTCAGAATCCGCAACGCTTCCTGCCGGTTGATCGCTGGAAAAGCCTTCCGCAGGTTGGCGAGCGCGTTAGCCTTACGCTCAGGCCTGTCCAGCATGTAGGCG
>SDBU01002453.1_pt1 | contig 24603 bp, 23 predicted proteins | sample 2277071 | NCBI WGS metagenome assembly SDBU01 (sample SAMN10397929, study PRJNA504765) | marine sediment metagenome | isolation source: marine sediment core GS08_GC12, 126 cmbsf | place: Arctic Ocean: Gakkel Ridge, Loki's castle | collected 2008
AGTCATGCATCAACTCAGAGTCATCCTCTATATAGCTGAAAAATATGTCCGTGATTTCCCGAGTGAACTGTTCCAATGCTTTATCCTGAAATTCTTTTAGATTCATTATTCCTCCAAATATTTATATTATTTCTCCTACCATTACCTGTAACTGGAATGACATATTTGTTTCCTTCTTACTAGTAATTCAATGGAAACTGTTCGTTGATCGAGTTTTAGTTCTTTACCTTGTTCTTGTACTATTTAATATTCTCAGATTGCTCAAAGATTTTTTTGGAAACTCCATCTTGACCTACTCCCAGTAGTTGTACCACTTTCTAAGTTAGAGTTACCGGAACGAATTCCTTATTGTGTAGATGATTATAATTTATAAATATCGAAATAACAAAGGAGAGCCGAACTACACCTGAAACAATACTCTGTTTTGGATAATTCCTAATTGATTGGCAGTTTCCAATTACTTTTATTCGGACATCGGGGTTTTTGTGCAGTGGTAGAAAACGCCCTGGATTTTTCAGAGCGTTTGTTAGGTTTGGTGGAGGCGGGGGAGAGTCGAACTCCCCGTCCAAGAGAAGCTACCCAGAATATACTACAAGCTTAGTCAGCTCTTTTATCTCGCCTGACCAGCCTCTGCTGACCGAGTTTAGCCAGACCAGCCGATAATTCTTTCACCGCCTCCATCGACATCGGGGCGATGGCACCTCAATTTTTCGGCACCCAATCCCAACCCATTGAGGTAAGGTCGGGTTGGATGTGCAGCCTATTTAATTAGGCAGCAACTAAAACTGGTTCTTCGCCAGTTATTTTTTGCCACTTGTTTTATGAGGGTAGTGGCACCTCAGCTTGCAACCCTGTAGCATACTTCCCCTGTCGAACCCGCGCGCCCCCATCGGCTACAGATAACCTAAATATGAACTTACCCCTTGGACTTCCGCCTTTTTGTGGCTCGTCCCATCTCCCTTTCTGCCTCACGCTGAAGTATAGACTCTCGCTTGTCATATAATTTTTTGCCTTTGGCTAGTGCTACCTCAACTTTGGCCATACTATCTTTAATATACAGTCTAAGGGGAACTAAAGTTAAGCCCTTTTCTGACACCTTGCTGGTGAGAGTACCAATCTCCTTACGATGCATTAAAAGCTTTCGAGGTCGTGTTGGCTCATGGCTTAAGTAGCTGCCTGCCTCATAACGAGCAATATGAGCATTCAGTAACCATAATTCCCCTGCCTCAGGTCTAACATAGGCATCAGCAAAATTCACTCTGCCGGCCCGGATGGACTTTATCTCCGTGCCGGTAAGCACAATTCCAGCTTCCACACTATCCTGTATATGATAATTTCGGTAAGCCTTGCGGTTGGTAGCTACTGTCTTTATTGCCATAGCCTTTACTAACTATATAAGCCAATTCAAAAATCCTAGCTCTAATTTGAATTATATGTACAGTTCAAAATCTTGACCCTAACCTAATTATATCACTAAAGAAGCGCAACTCAAAAATTCTCATTACTCTTTGGCCTTAACCACTCCTCAATCTCTAGCCTTTTGCTTAACTATAATAGCTTTGAGATTAGATGGCCAGGTTCGGACAAATGCTCTTTGAAGAGTTACTACACAACCTCCGTTCAGCCATTTGACGAGACTCTTTAATTAGAGTAATATATAGGAAGCTAAGGTAGGTAGTGCGTTAGTGCTAGAAAAAGTTTGATATAAGGAATCTCTGGTAAATGGGGAGGGAGTTATGCCGTTTCGCTTAGGACCCTTGGAGATTGGTCTTATTTTGGTAATTATTTTGATTGTCTTCGGGGTAGGCAGACTACCACAAGCTGGCGAAGCTATTGGTAAGGGATTACGAGCTTTTCGTAGGGGACAGAGCGGTGAAGATGAGGGAAGGGAAGAACAGAAATCCAAAAGGAAAGCTACCAAGAAGATAGGAAAGGGCAGAACGTAAAGCGATAGCTTGTCATAGTTATGATGGAGTGTTGAAAAACATTGTTTTTCAACACTCGTTAGAGTAAGGGTGGTAAGAGGCTCCGGTTGGCTGTAGAAGCTCATCGGAGCTTTTTTATTGACATGAAAAGGAACACAATGAAGAAAAGGAGTGGTTAGAACAGGCTTTATCGTTGCTCTATCTAAAGCCCAGCCTCAGCTGACTCAATCTTGCGTAGCTTATCCATGCTCTCCAGGTAGTCGATGTAGAGCACCCCGTTTAGATGGTCTATTTCGTGCTCCAGAGCTTGAGCTAGAAGCTCATCTGCTTTAATCCGTATTTCCTTCCCATCAAGGTTAAGTCCCTTAACGGTAACTAACTCAGCGCGTTTAACCTGCCCCACATAGCCCGGTACACTAAGGCAGCCCTCGTTTATCAGGCGTTCCCCTTTCCTTCGCACTATTTGAGGATTGATTAAGGCTATATCTTCTTGCTCAGGCAGACCAATAACAATCACTCGTAAGGGAACGCCGACTTGTGGTGCAGCTAGACCTACTCCTGGGGCTGCGTGCATTGTCTCAAGCATGTTGTCTATCAGCTTGTGGATTGAACCATCAATAGATCTGACCCGCTTTGATTTCTGCCGCAACACCGGGTCGGGTGCTATACGGATAGGGATAATTGCCATTAAAACTCTACCAAATTATACAGTCCTCTTTACAGACCCTCAACTTTATTGTATCTATTATAGCCCTACCGGGTCAATGTCTACTGTCCAGCCCTGAGGAAAAGAGATTGATGAGAGAAAAGCAGATGGGTCAGAGCCACGAAGTATGAGTTGCCAGCGAAACCTGCCCCGAAGCCGATGAATAAATGCTGGTGCCGGTCCAATTACACTGAGGTCAGCTATCCCCTGTGAGTCTCTCTCGTCAATAAGGAAGCGCTTCATTCTTTCTGTTTCCCCCTGGCAAAGACCATCGTTAGTATGAGTATAAATAAGGCTGGCTAGGCGGGTGAAAGGGGGATTATGAAGCTGGCGTCTATAGTCAATTTCTTTGTCATAGAAGAGGACATAGTCGTGCTTGGCTGCTGCCTGAATAGCATAGTGCTCTGGAGCATAGGTTTGAATGATAACCTGTCCCCCTAAAGGACCACGCCCGGCTCTCCCTGCCACCTGACTCAAAAGTTGAAAAGTCCTCTCTCCAGCCCGAAAGTCAGGCAGGTTTAAACCAGTATCGGCATTAACTACTCCTACCAGAGTAACCTGGGGTAAATCTAACCCTTTGGTAACCATCTGTGTGCCAATAAGGATATCAGCCTGGTGGCTACGTAACTTGTTTAGTATCTCCTGGTGGGAACGCTTCCGTTTGGTAGCATCACTGTCCCAGCGTAGCAGCCTAGCTTGGGGAAAAGCATAACTGGCCTCCTGCTCTAACTTCTGGGTGCCAACGCCCAGAAACTTTATTCGCCGACTCTGGCACCGAGGACAAAGCTGAGGGACTGGTATTCTGTAGTTGCACTGATGGCAGACCAGGATATCCTCAGCCAAATGGTGGGCAAGAGGAACCTCACAACGCCGGCAGCGAAGGGCAAAACCACAATTACGACACTGAATAAAGGTGGCGGCTCCTCTTCGGTTAAGAAATAGAATCACCTGCTCCCCACCAGCCACAGCTTTAGCTATAGCTTGAGACAGAGAGCGACTGAAAAGGCTCCTGTTCCCTGCCTTAAGCTCATCCCTTAAATCTACTACCTCAACCTGGGGCAGAGGTGAATTCTGGCTGGGGGTAACCCGCTCAGGGAGCTGAAGCAGGCGATAGTCTCCCCTTTGAGCATGATAAAAGGTTTCTACATCGGGGGTGGCACTACCTAGAATAACTACCGCCCCGGTTAGTTCAGCCAGTTTAATAGCTACATCACGAGCATGGTAGCGTGGTGACTCGTCCTGTTTATAGTTCCATTCGTGCTCCTCATCAATAACTATCAGGCCCAGGTCAGGTTGAGGAGCAAAAAGAGCACTTCTGGGGCCAATGACGACATCACATTCTCCTTCTTTTATGCGCTGCCACTCATCAAATTGCTCACCCAAGGAGAGTTTACTGTGAAGGACAGCTACCTTATTGGGAAAGCGTGAGGCGAATCGCTCTATAGTCTGGGGAGCAAGGGCAATTTCTGGAACCAAAACAATTCCTCTTTTACCCAGCCTCACTGCTTCGGCTAGAGCTTGTAGGTAGACCTCCGTCTTGCCACTTCCGGTAACCCCATGAAGCAGGAAAACAGCTGATGGGGTATGTTCTTTTGTTTCTTGCAGGCTCGCTCTAATAGATTTAAAGGCTGATTCCTGAGCAGCAGTAAGAGTTAGTGGATAAGACAGGTTTATATTCTGGGAGGAGAGAGGGTCACGTCTTACTTCAATGTGCTGGACTACAACCAAACCTTTATTGACCAGGGCATCAACTACTGCTTTATTACAGTTAACCCTCTTTCTAGCTTCGGCTAAGGGCATTGGTTTTGACCGCTGAGCTAAGAAGTCGAGAAGAGCAGCCTGCTTGCTGGCTCCTTTTTTACACAGCCTGACTACCTCCTGCTGAGCTTGACCAGCATCAGCTGCCAGGCTGAGGTAAAGCTCTTCCTTTGGTCTTACCTTAATCGGCTCCAACTCGTAGCTTCTTGCCGCTAGTCTTCGCCTTACCAGTTGTGAAATGATGGTCTGAGTCTTCTTCTTACCTAAAATCTTCTCCAGTTCCTTCTGGCTTACCTTGCCCTGCCTTTGAACTAAGTCCAGGATATGTCTTTGTTCTTGGGTAAGAGAAGGTAAGCCAAAGTCATCAGGAACCGAGGAGATAGAGATAAAAGTGAGTGCCTTTCGCTCAAATCCTGGTGGTAGCATTAAAGCCATAGCATCAAAGAGGGGTGATAAATAGTGCTGGCTTATCCAGTAAGCCAGTGATACTCGGGCTGGGGATAGTATTGGGTGGGGCTCAATGATGCCGACAATTTCCTTGGTTTCCTCTACCGCAGGATAATCGCTTAGCTCTGAAACGATGCCTTGAAGAAGCTTCTCACCAAAGGGAACCCATACCGCTTGCCCCACATCAATGCTTAGACTGGGTGGTATAGCATAGCTGAACGTCCGGCGTTGGGCTATTGGCGAATTAACACAAACCTCAGCATACCCCATCCTATACTCCAGCGAGGTAGCTTTCTTTACTCCGGCGAGATAGTCCTAATCTAATCTGGCTCTTGCTCCTGTTCCAGCTTTGGTGCTTCCTCTGGTTCCTGTACCGATTCTGACTCTTGTTCCTGTTCCAGCTTTGGTGTTTCCTCTGGTTCCTGTACCGATTCTGACTCTTGTTCCTGTTCCAGCTTTGGTGCTTCCTCTGGTTCCTGTACCGATTCTGGCTCTTGTTCCTGTTCCAGCTTTGGTGCTTCCTCTGGTTCCTGTACCGATTCTGGCTCTTGTTCCTGTTCCAGCTTTGGTGCTTTTTCTCGTTCCCGTTCCAACTCTTGCGGACTTAACCGTCTTTCCTTGATGCGGGATGCTTTAGCGCTGAGCCCACGCAGGTAGTAAAGCTTAGCCCGACGTGTTTTGCCGCGCCGTACTACTTCTACCTTTTCCACACGCGGTGAATATAGGGGGAAGGTGCGCTCTACACCTACACCATAAGTAACACGCCTCACCGTAAAGCTGGAGCCAGCTCCGGAATGTCTTATCCGGATTACTACCCCTTGAAATACCTGGGTACGCTCTTTATCTCCCTCCACAACTTTGGTGCTGACCTTTACCGTGTCACCAGGGGTAAAAGCCGGGATATCAGGATTTGGTTTGACTTTAAGTAGCGATGCGATATTCATTCAATAATACTCCACATATATTTATTAGGACTGTTTCGACCTATCTATTAGCTGCCTTTCCTCCGAATTTAGATTGGCTTTGTTAAATAACTCTGGGCGGCGCTCCAGAGTACGGATAATTGCTTGCTCACGGTGCCACTTAGCAATTTGGGTGTGATTTCCGGAAAGTAAAACTTCAGGTACTGCCCACCCTCTATACTCCGGGGGACGCGTATACTGAGGATATTCTAGCAGTCCAGTAGAATGAGATTCATCTATTGGCGAAGCCTCTGAGCCCAGAACTCCGGGCACTAGCCTGATCACAGCGTCTACTACCACCATAGCTGCTAACTCACCACCACTAAGTACATAATCGCCGATACTAATCTCATCAGTAACCAGATGCTCGCGTACCCGTTCATCAACCCCTTCATAGTGGCCACAAATAAGAATTAGATGACTGTACTTTGATAGCTCTAGCGCAATTTGTTGAGAAAAAAGGCGACCCTGGGGAGTAAGCAGAATAATTGGTAACTCATCAACTCCATGTTTATCAGATATATCTGATTTTGTTGCCTCTACAGCCTCGAAAACAGGTTCAGGCTTAAGTACCATGCCGGCTCCACCCCCATAAGGATAATCATCAACAGTGTGATGTTTATCGTGGGTATAGTCTCGAATATTGCGAGTATTAATCTCAACTAGTTTACGGTCAATAGCTCGTTTTAAAATACCAGCACTAAGTGAGCTCTGGAACATCTGCGGAAACAGGGTCAAAATATCAATTTGCATAGATTCTATTCTAACACATATAGAGGTTACTGAAAAAGTCCTTTGAGATTTTTCTTTAGCCAACCTATCCCCCCTGCTGCCTTCCACTTTTAAATTCCGCTGAAAAACACTGTATTTCAGTGAAATTACTACTAAATTACAGACAAATTTAAGTTTTTTAAAAAAACTTTGTAAAAAGACTTGACAAATAGAAATTTGTGTTGCAAAATGGTAGATAATGGTAAAAAATGGTAGGTAGTGGTAAAAATGGAAACCGTAATGAGATTCCGGATTAGCCAAGAAGATAAGGAACTAGTAGAAAACGAGGCCAGGAAGCTTGGCTTAAAGCCTTCCAGCTTCATTCATCTCCTAATCAAGCAATACTTTGCTGATATCCACTTTTTTCACTCGTTTCTTGAGCCAAGAAAAAAGGGCGCAACAGAAAAAGCCTTGGTCTATAAATGGGATAACTGAGGAGCTAAAAAATGTTTCTTGGTGAATTTGAGTATAAGATTGATGAGAAAGGTAGGGCGCTTATCCCACCTAAGTTCAGGCGAGAACTGAAGGAGGGAGTGGTATTAACGCCTGGGGTAGAGAAATGCATTAACGTCTACCCACTATCTGAATGGAAAAAATTAGCAGCTACCCTGACTACTGGTTCAGTCACGCCTAGTAAATTGAGAAGGCTAAATCGAGCTATTTTCGCTACTGCCTTTAGTCTTAATATTGATGGGCAGGGGAGAATAGCCTTGCCTGTTCCGTTGCGAGAGTACGCTGGAATTGAGGATGAAGTAATTATAACTGGAGCCAATGCTTATCTTGAATTGTGGAACAAGGAGCAGTGGGAATCAGAGAAGGCTATTAGCCAGGAACAAGCCTGGCAGATTATAGAAAGCCTAGAGCGGCATTGATGAATCGAATAATGGTATCACCCAGCCATACCCCGGTTCTAGTTGCAGAGACCATTAAGGCACTTAATGTTCAGCCTGGGGGTCGCTATATTGATTGCACTCTCGGTGGTGGAGGACATACTGCTGCTATTTTAGAGAGTAGCTCACCTGGCGGACAGCTACTAGGTATTGATGCTGACCCTGAGGCTATAAAAATAGCTGCGGCAAGGCTTGAAGCCTATACTGGTTCAACCTTTCTCATTAATGAAAACTTCGTTAATTTGCAGGCTATTTGTTACAAGTATGACTTTCTCCCCGTGCATGGTATTTTGTTTGATCTAGGGCTTTCCTCCCTTCAGCTTAACGGCAATGGTCGTGGTTTCAGCTTTCAGCATAAAGCACCGTTAGATATGCGCTTGAATCCCAACCAAGAACTTACCGCTGCCGATATCGTTAATAGCTACTCCGAGACTGAACTAGCTCACCTGATAAAAGCATATGGTGAGGAGAGCTACAGCCGTCAAATAGCCCGCCGCATCGTGCAGGAACGCCCTATAAAAACTACCCTTCAGCTGGCTCAGACGATAGAGCAAGTTATCAGACGCAGAAGGAGTAGAATTCACCCTGCCACTAAAACCTTTCAGGCACTACGAATAGCGGTTAACCAAGAGCTTGAACACCTGGAATCAGCTCTAAGACAGGCAGTTAAACTTCTTGGCTTTGAAGGTAGACTGGTTGTTATCAGCTACCATTCTCTGGAAGACCGCATAGTAAAACAACTTATGCAACGAGAATCCAGGGATTGTATTTGCCTCCCAGACGCGCCAACCTGTGTTTGCGGGCATACCGCCAGCCTGAGATTGATTAACAAGAGGGTCATTACTCCTTCTGCGGTAGAGGTTCAAACTAATCCGCGTAGCCGTAGTGCCAGATTGAGAGCGGCTGAGCGCCTTATTACTCAGGACGAACACTATCAGATTGTAGAAAGGCTGTGTTCTTCGGCAGAAGTTAAAGCCAATGGCTGGAGAAGACCAACTTTGCTGAAAAAGCTCCGGCAGGCGTTTATAGCCGCCTAAGCATATCTTTTGGGGACTATCGAACAGGGAGGCGTTCAATATGTGAAAACTAATCTAACTCAAAGAGAGTCAGAATCTAGCTAATAAGGAGGGACCAAATGAAAAAGTGGACTACCTTAGCTTCTATTGATGTTGGTACTACAAAGGTATGCACTACTATAGCTGAAATAAACGATGGGGGTGTTCTTAGAGTTGCCGGTGTAGGCGTCACTCCATCAAAGGGGTTGCATAAGGGTTTAGTGGTAAACATCAACGAGGCAAGAGAGTCGATCCGCGAGTCAGTGAGGAAAGCGGAGCAAGCGAGCAGTTACAAGGTAGAATCAGCTTATGTTGGTGTCACTGGGAGGCATGTTAACTCGCTAAATAATCGAGGCGTAGTAGCTATTACTCGTAATGACCGGCTAGTACGTCCAGATGATTTGAAGCGAGTACTTCAATGTGCCCAGAGTGTTAAGGTTCCCAATGACAGAAGGCTGCTCCATGTTATTCCCCGGAATTATGCTGTCGATGGTCAAGCTGGAGTCAAGAACCCGATAGGAATGCATGGCTTCAGGCTAGATGTGGAGACACACGTCATTACTGCTGCGGTAACTTCCGTCCAGAATCTAGCCAAGTGTATTCGAGGTATTGGCGTAGATATTGAGGACCTTGTCCTTGAGCCTTTAGCCAGCAGTGAGGCGGTACTGACTGAGGATGAGAAGGAGGTGGGTGTTGTACTGGCTGATATAGGTGGCGGTACTACAGACATTGCTGTCTTTAAAGATGGAAGCATCTGGCATACTGCCATTCTACCTGTAGCCGGTTATCAACTTACTAGAGATGTTGCTATCGGTTTAGGGCTGCCATTTGATGTGGCCGAGAAGATGAAGACAAGATACGGTAGTGTTATGCCTATTTACGAAGGAAAGATGGAGTCCACCAGCGCAATAGCCGAGGATGGACACGGAGCCTCTTATCAGGACTTATGCGACATTATCAGGGCTCGAATTGAGGAAATCATAAGGCTCATTCTACTTGAGTTGCCACGTTCTGAATATGAAGCACTGGTTCCTGCCGGATTAGTACTCACTGGCGGTAGTTCTAACCTCTCTGGTATAGACACACTGGGGCGCGATATATTACGACTCCCAGTAAGAGTGGGCACTCCGACCAATATACACGGTATCACTGATGCCCTTCGCGACCCGGCGTATGCTACAAGTGTCGGCCTCTTGCTCTGGGGAGCAAAACGCCAAGGCAAGCAGAACCGGAAATTCCGCGGCTTTAGTACCAACTGGCGGCGTCTAATCTTCCGAATTAAGGATTTGTTTCGTTAGACGGTTGCCAGCAAAAATCATTAATATGTGAAAAGGAGGAGGATATGGCAAAGACAAGCTTCAGTTTTAACCCAGCTAAGATTAAGGTTATCGGTCTGGGTGGTGGTGGTTGCAATGCCATAACTCGTATGGTCCAAGAGGAAATTCGAGGTGTAGAGTTTATTGCCATGAATACTGATGCCCAGGCCATGGCTCTTACCGAAGCCCCAATCCGCATCCAGCTGGGAGAGAAGATCTCCAAAGGATTAGGTGTAGGTGGCGACCATACCCTTGGCCAGAAAGCGGCCGAGGAAAGTCGAGATGAACTTAAGGAGGTTATCTCAGGGGCTGATATGGTGTTTATCACCTCTGGCATGGGTGGTGGCACCGGTACTGGCGCGGCTCCTGTTATTGCTGAAATAGCCAAGCAAAGTGGGTCCCTCACTATCGCCGTAGTCACTAAGCCGTTCACCTTTGAGGGAACACACCGCAGCCAGGTAGCAGAGAAGGGAATTGCCCAGTTACTAGGTAAGGTTGATACGCTTATTATCATCCCTAACGACCGCTTGCTCGACCTCTGTGACCACAAAACGGGTGTAGATAGTGCCTTTAAGCTAGCCGACGATGTGTTGAGACATGGTGTTCAAGCTATCTCTGAAGTTATCACTGTCCCCGGCATGATTAACCTTGATTTTGCTGATGTTAAGGCAGTAATGAAGGATGCCGGTCCGGCGTGGATGTCCATTGGAAGGGGGTCAGGGCAAAATCGAGCCATAGATGCAGCTAAGGAAGCCCTAGCTAGTCCCCTATTGGATGTTTCTATCGGAGGGTCAAAGGGAGTGCTATTCAATGTTGTTGGTGGCAGTAGTCTCACCCTGTTTGAAGTTAATGAGGCAGCTGATGTAATCAAACAAGCAGTGGACCCCGAAGCTAATATCATATTTGGGGTGGCTCACGACCCTAGTATGGATAAAGATATAAATATTACTCTAATCGCTACAGGGTTCGTTGCCAATGAGGGGCTGGCAGGAGATGGTGGAGATGAGGAGCTTACAGAGTTCCTTAGTGGCATAAAGAAAAGTGAAGATGAATTAGATGTGCCTTCTTTCCTGCGTCGCCCGCTATTTGGCCATCGGCGCCAGGCAGTAACTCCATCCGCTAAGCTTGATAAAACACCCCTGCATGCCCCTTCCCGTTGAAGTTCTTGAGAAATCCAACAAACTTCCAGTCGAGGGTAAAGGCTGTAGGGTGCTTTAGCACTTAGGAAAGCCTAACGCTTTCTGGGTGCTAATGCCCTGCAGCCTTCTTGTTTGTCCAAGTTATCTTAGGATAAACTAAGACTCCTCACGATAAAAAATCTCCTAATAAAACTTGACAAGCACTACATATTGTGGTATTACGAACATGATATACTATATGCTGTAGAGCTTGATTATGAACTGTCCATTTTGTGGTTACCGCGATTCCAAGGTCATAGATTCCCGAGATATAAACGATGGCATACGCCGCCGGCGTCAGTGCCTGAGCTGTGGCTCTCGCTTCACTACCTATGAGCGACTACAGCCAACCGGTCTTTTTGTCATTAAAAAAGACCAGAGGCGCGAAGAATTCAGTAAGGAAAAGCTGCTCGCCGGTATTCGTAAGGCTTGTGAAAAACGGCCACTACCTATTGGTATTGTCGATAAGCTAACTGATGAGATAGAAGCTGAGCTTTACCACCAGGGTAAGGCAGAGATACCCAGTGCTGTTATTGGCGATATGGTGATGGAAAGGTTCAAAAAACTGGACTATATTGCCTATATCCGCTTTGCCAGCGTTTACCGGGAATTTACTGATATCACCGCCCTAAAACAAGAAATAGATACTCTGGTAAGTGATGAGACTAAGGCTTCTCGTTCCACTAGTCAGCTACCACTACTCCCGGCTGAGGAATTAGGGACGATAGCTAAAAGGCTCCAGAGGAGTCGGAAATGAGTAAAGCTAATCAATCAGAAAACAAACTGTTAACTGATCTCAATCGTACCCAAATTGCCAGAACTATCTTTACTGCTGCCGAGTCTATGGGTATATCTGATAGGCATCAGATAGAGGGGCTCATTGGTCAGGTGATTGAGCGCCTGGAAAGGCCACAACCCTTGCCTGGAATGGAAGACCTTGTGCCCAAGTCCCGTCGGCAGGAGCGTTCACCCACCAAGTCTGAAATCCAGGCTCTCGTGAAAGAAATCTTAGCGGCAGAAGAACCAGCTCAGAAAGAAGAGGTGAAACCTATGACAGAATCAACTATCCAGGTCAAGCCGGAGGTTCAGCTTGCCCCTGGCATTAATCTTACTGAAAATGCCCTTCGTGTTCTGGAAAGAAGGTATTTGAAGAAAGATAAGCAGGGACAGGTTATTGAGAAGCCAGAGGAGATGTTCCGCCGAGTGGCACAGGCTATCGCCAAAGCCGAGACCATCTACGACCCTAAGGCAGATATCAAAGCTGAAGAAGAGGAATTCTATCAACTAATGTTTAATCTGGAGTTTCTACCTAACTCCCCTACCCTGATGAACGCTGGCCGGGAGTTAGGACAACTATCAGCTTGCTTTGTTCTGCCTGTTGAAGATTCGATGGAGTCCATATTTGATGCTGTAAAGAATACTGCTCTCATCCATAAAAGTGGTGGTGGGACTGGATTCTCCTTCTCTAGATTGCGACCGGAAACAGCTAGAGTCGGCTCCACTGGGGGTGTTGCTAGCGGTCCAGTTTCTTTCATGAGAGCCTTTGACACGGCTACCGATGTCATTAAACAGGGAGGGATGCGCCGTGGGGCAAATATGGCTATCCTTAATGTTGACCACCCCGATATCATGAAGTTCATCGTTGCCAAAGAAGACCCTACTGCCTTCACCAACTTCAATTTCTCGGTAGCCGTAACCAGCGAATTTATGGAAGCAGTTAAGGCTGACGCTGACTATAATCTGGTAAATCCACACAGTAAAGAAACTAAGACTAAGAATGCTAAAGAGGTATTTGATAAAATAGTAGCTATGGCCTGGAAAACAGGTGACCCGGGCATTGTCTTCATTGACCGAATAAATGAGCATAACCCTACTAAACATCTGGGTGATATTGAAAGTACCAACCCCTGCGGCGAGCAGCCCCTGCTTCCCTACGAGTCATGTAACCTAGGATCTATCAATCTAGTCAAGATGTTGCACACCACGAACGGAACTACTGAGATTGATTATACCAAGCTAGCCAAGACAGTAAGGGTTGCCGTTAGGTTTTTGGATAATGTCATTGATGTCAATAAGTTCCCTCTGCCGGAAATCGAGGAAATGACCAAAAAAACGAGAAAAATCGGGCTCGGGGTGATGGGCTTTGCCGATATGCTAATCCAACTAGGTATTCGCTACGATTCCCAGGATGCGTTGGACCTAGCCGAGAAGGTGATGGCTGACATATCTCGTGAGGCGGCCGATGCTTCTAAAGAATTAGCAAAAGAAAGAGAGGTATTTCCTGCCTTCAAGGGAATCGACTATGATGTCCCTAATGGCATTGGAGTGAGGAATGCTACCAGAACTACCATCGCTCCTACTGGCACCTTGAGTATAATTGCCAGTTGCTCCAGTGGCATTGAACCCCTTTTTGCTCTGAGCTATGTTCGCAATATCCTGGATGGTGCCCAGCTAGTAGAGGTAAACCCCTACTTTGAGCAAGCAGCCAAGAGTGAAGGTTTCTACTCCGAGGAGCTTATGCAGAAGCTGGCTAATGGGGTTCACCTCAACGATATTGATGGCGTGCCAGACGAAATCAAGCAGTTATTTGTCACCGCCCACGAAATAAATCCCGAATGGCATGTCAGAATGCAGGCCGCCTTTCAGAAATCAACGGACAACGCTGTGTCTAAAACAGTCAACTTCCCTCAAGAGACTACCCAAGAAGACATAGCCAAAGTATATAAAATGGCTTATGAACTGGGGCTAAAGGGAATAACTATTTACCGGGATAGGAGCCGTGAGGCACAACCGTTAAGCACCAGCCAAGTAGAGGGAAAAACGGAAGAGGTTGGGATTACCCCTAGAGAGAGGGCAAAGGTAACCTCAGGGATTACCGAGAGAGTAACCACTGGTTGCGGCTATATCTATGTAACCGTGAACTCCGATGAACAGGGGATATGTGAGGTCTTCTCCACTCTAGGCAAAGCTGGGGGCTGTGCCTCAGCCCAACTTGAAGCCACCTGCCGCCTTATCTCTCTGGCATTAAGGTCTGGGGTAGATGTTGCTAAAGTGGTAAGACAGCTCCGTGGTATCCGCTGTCCATCCATTGCCTGGGAAGAGGGTAAGGCTGTGCTCTCCTGTGCTGATGCTATCGCCAGCGTTCTGGAAAAGCATATAAGTGATGATACTGGTGATGATGGTAATCCCGGCAGTGATACGGTGAATAAACCAGTAGACTATGGCTTAACCAGGAATATAGCCGGACAGTGCCCTGATTGCGGTGGTCTGCTGGCATATCAGGAAGGTTGCTTCATCTGCCCCGCCTGCGGCTATACAAAATGCTAAATGAAAGAAGGTGATATATGGCGGATAAAACAGACAGGGTAATGGTATTCATTGACGGCAGCAACCTGTATCATTCTCTTAAGGGTCATTTCCGGAGAACAGATATAGACATCGGTAAGTTTTGTCACAAGCTCCTGGATAAACGTCGACTTATAAGAATCTATTACTATAATGCCAGTGTTGGACGGCAAGAAGAGCCAGAGCGGTATCGGGACCAGCAAGCCTTCTTTGCTAGTGTCAGTTCAATACCTTATTGCGAACTGCGTTTAGGACGTTTGGTTTATATCAACTGGCCTGGCACCCCACCCTATGAAAAGGGAGTCGATATACAATTAACTACAGACCTGCTAACCCATAGCTTTAAGAACAATTATGATGTGGCTATTCTTGTTGCCGGGGATAGCGACTATGTAGGTGCCCTCCAGGCGGTAAAGGATAACGGGAAGAACGCAGAGGTGGCACTATTTGGCAAAGAACGGACTTCTCGGCCACTAAGGGAAGTGGCTGATAAAGTTATCACTATAGACGGTCGACTTTTAAGAGGCTGCTGGAAATAAATAAACAGTCATTACAGCCACAGCAACGTCATATTGCCGAGGTCACCCACACTTTTTATTTGCCTTGGGCTGATTTCCACAACCTCCTTTCTTTATCTTCCTCTCCGTCCGCCCCGGAGTTCTTACCACCTTATCATTTTTCCACAAGATTCAGCATAGTGCCGCTCATCTGGGAAAACTAAAGCTTCGTTGCCAGCCACGACAATGTGTGCTATAATTTCCTAACTTGTGCTATACTTAATACTTGCCAGAGTAGTTATGCCAGTATAAAGAGAAAGAACAGAGAGGCAGTATAATTTGGACAAAGTAGAAAAGACAGAAATCGTAAAAAACTATGCCCTCCACGAGGGAGACACAGGCTCAACTGAGGTGCAAGTAGCCCTGCTTACCGAAAGAATAAATCAATTAACCGGGCATATGGCGGCTAATCGGCATGATTACCATACGCAACACGGTTTAATTAAGCTTGTAGGTAAAAGAAGAAGGCTACTGGCTTACCTCAGTAGAGAAGATGTAACCCGATATCACAAGCTAATTAACCAACTTGGGCTACGCAAGTAAAGCTATCAAAAGAGGGGAGCTATATCCTTGGGGGTACTTAGTAAAGGCTCTCCAGCCTATATGTTAAAGGTTAAGCCTACTTAAAAACAGGAGGAACTATTGCTAAAATCTCAATCCTTTGAGTGTAAGGTCGGAGGTAGAAACCTCACTATAGAAAGAGGAAAGCTTGCCGAGCAAGCAACAGCAGCGGTAACTGTCCACTATGGAGATACTGTGGTTCTAGTTACTGTTTGCATCAGCGATAAACCCCGAGAAGGTGTGGATTTTCTACCCCTAACCGTTGACTATGAAGAAAGACTATATGCCGTCGGTAAAATTCCAGGTGGCTTTATCAGGAGAGAAGGACGCCCCAGCCAGGAGGCGACCTTAGCCTGTCGTCTTACTGACCGGCCGCTGCGTCCGCTCTTACCCAAGGAATGGCGTAACGATATTCAGCTTGTAATCACCGTTCTTTCCGCCGACCAGGAAAATGACCCTGACATTCTAGCTGTTATCGGCAGCTCGGCGGTACTCTCAATGGCAGAAATTCCATTTGCCGGTCCGGTGAGTGCTGTACGTATCGGCTATATTAACGATGAGTTAGTATTAAACCCAACATTAGCCCAGCTTGAAGATAGCCTGTTTGACCTCGTTATTGCCAGTACCAAAGAAGCAATAGTAATGGTAGAGGCCGGAGCCCAAGAGGCTCCAGAAGATATTATCACCCGGGCAATTCAATTTGGTCATGAAGCAAACCAAGATATTATTAGGCTCCAAGAGCAGCTTCAGCAGGTTTACGGTAAACCCAAGATAGAAATCCCTACTAACCAGATTAACCCCGATGTAGTTGCTGCCATTTCGCCAATTGTTAATGAAAAACTTAGTCAAGCCTTAAGTCACCCGGAGAAATCACAGCGTGAACAAACACTCTCCGAGCTAAAGAAGGAACTTGTTGGGCATCTAAGGGAATCATTCCCTGAAGAAGACATAATTTCTGCCTTTAATGCCAAGGTTGGGACTGAAATCAGAACTAGCCTACTTGAAAGGGGACAACGTATTACTGGTCGTAGCTTAACAGAGATTCGTCCCATTAGCTGTGAAGTAGGGCTGCTACCTCGCACCCATGGTTCAGCCTTATTCACCCGGGGTGAGACACAGGTGCTGGCAATTACCACTCTAGGCTCTACCAGAAAGGAGCAGCAACTTGACGGACTGGGTATAGAGGAAACTAAACGCTTTATTCACCACTACAATTTCCCTCCCTTCTCTACCGGTGAGGCGAAGCGCATAGGCGGGCCCGGCCGCCGTGAAATTGGCCATGGTGCTCTGGCCGAACGCTCGCTTGAACCAGTATTACCCAGAGATGAGGATTTTCCTTACACTATTCGCCTCGTCTCTGAAGTTCTTAGCTCTAGCGGCAGCACATCTATGGCCAGTGTTTGTGCCAGCAGCCTATCCCTGATGGACGCAGGGATACCGGTAAAGAGAGCAGTAGCCGGAATGGCTATGGGCTTGGTCACTGATGACGAAGGTAACTATGTTATTTTGACCGATATTGAAGGCATAGAGGATAATTACGGTGATATGGATTTCAAAGTAGCCGGTACTAGTGAGGGCATCACGGGACTACAAATGGATACCAAACTCAAGGGCATAAGCTTTGAAATCATAGAAAAGACAATAAATCAAGCCCGGGAGGCCCGTCTGTTTATCCTAGATATAATGAATGAAACTATCAGCTCCAGCCGCCCTGAACTTAGTCGCTATGCGCCACGAATGTATAAACTAACAATTGCACCTGAAAAAATTGGTGCCATAATTGGTCCAGGAGGTAAAACAATCAGATCAATCACTGATGAAACTAAAACAACTATTGATATTGACAACGGCGGCACGGTACTTGTCGGTTCATCTGATGAGGCATCTGCCCAAAGGGCAATCGAAATCATCGAGAGTCTAACCAAAGAAGTAGAGGTTGGTGGCATATATACCGGAAAGGTAACACGGCTGATGAACTTCGGTGCCTTTGTCGAAATTCTCCCCGGTAAAGAAGGTTTGGTTCACATCAGTGAACTAGCTGACTATCGGGTAGCTAATGTCGAGGATATAGTTAAAGTGGGCGATGAGATTATGGTTAAGGTAACTGAGATTGATAATATGGGTAGGGTGAACCTGTCACGACGAGCGGTGCTAGAGAAGCCTTCCCAAGTACCCGAAAGCAAGGAAAAGGATTCACTCTCTCCAGACTACCCATTTAGAACGCAGTCTGAGGCTCGTCCACCTAGGAGTAAGTGGCACCAAAAGAAGTGAACTAGATGGAAAAGAAATTTACAGAAAATTTACAAATCATACCCAAAATAGCATTAGTGCTGTAGGGTTAAGTCATGAAACAAATAAAGGTAGTAGTTCAAGGAGCCTTAGGTAGGGTGGGACGAGAGGTGGTTAATGCCGTATGCCGGGAGCCTGAAACACAGGTAGTTGGCGCCGTAGAACTACAGGTTTCGGAAAACTACCTGTCCTTACCTGACGGCTCAGGTACAGTCCCATTCTCCTCAGATTTAGAACATATTATCACCACTTGCCAACCTGATGTGTTAGTGGATTTCACTATCGCCCAAGCTGTGCTGCCGGCAGTGCGTATAGCTGCTAAACAAGGTGTTAACCTGGTAATAGGAACTACCGGGCTAACCGCCGACGAGCTTAGTGAGATTGAACAATTATCGATGTCTCACGAGGTTGGGGCAGTAGTAGCACCAAACTTTGCTCTAGGAGCAATCCTGATGATATACCTTGCCAAGATAGCCGCCAAATATCTAGACTATGCTGAAATCATAGAGCTACACCATCACCTGAAAGTTGATTCTCCCTCAGGAACCTCACTATCTACAGCCAAGGCCATGGTTGAATCCAGGGGTAAGCCGTTCTCCCAGCCTCCGCAGCAAGAGAAAACCTCAGATAGCCGAGGTGAGCAAGTTGATGGTGTTGCTATCCACAGTGTACGATTACCCGGTCTCATGGCACATCAAGAGGTTATCCTGGGAGCACTAGGACAGACGCTAAGCATACGGCATGATACTATTAACCGAGAATGCTATATACCAGGCATGATACTGGCCGTTAAGGAAGTAGTTAAGCGCCAAGGGCTAATCTATGGTCTGGACGCTGTGCTTAATTTATAGGGGACGGTAATGAAAGGGTATAGAGTGGCTATCGTTGGTGCTACCGGGTTGGTCGGACAGGAGTTTATCAAAGTCCTGGAGCAACGTAGCTTCCCTATGAAATCAATTAGCCTCTTAGCCTCAGACCGCTCAGCAGGGAAGAAGATGTTTGTCACTCACCAGGAGATTCAAGTCGAAGAGACTGTTCCTGAATCTTTCGAAGGAATAGATATTGCTCTATTCTCGGCTGGCGCTGAGACTAGTCGCTATTTTTCACCGATAGCTGCCCAATCAGGAGCGGTAGTCGTTGATAATAGCTCGGCTTTTAGAATGACACCTACAGTGCCATTGGTAGTACCTGAGGTCAATCCCGAAGACATTAAATGGCATAAGGGGATTATAGCTAATCCAAATTGTTCTACTATTCAAATGGTAGTGGCTTTATACCCGCTACACAAGGTCAACCCTATCAAGCGCATTATCGTTGATACCTACCAATCAGTGTCAGGCACTGGTACAGCGGCGCTAGAAGAACTAACTACACAAACCAAACAAGTACTAGATGGACAAAACACTGTCTCCCATGTTTATCCTCACCAAATAGCCTTTAACATACTACCAGAGATAGATGTTTTCCTGGACAATGGATACACCAAAGAAGAGTGGAAAATGGTAGAGGAAACAAAAAAGATAATGCATGCTGATGATATAGCTATTTCAGCTACCTGTGCGCGAGTCCCGGTATTTATCGGACATAGTGAGGCAGTCCATCTAGAATTCTCCCAGCCTATGTCTCCTGATGAGGCACGGCGCATTCTTGCCCAGGCTCCAGGAGTCAAACTACTGGATGACCCGGTTATTAGTCTTTATCCACAGCCCTGGTCGGCAGCTGGCACTGACGAGGTTTTTGTTGGGCGTATCCGCCGAGATGCTTCTCACCCTCGGAGTTTAGCGATATGGATTGTTGCTGACAATCTGCGTAAGGGGGCTGCCCTAAATGCAGTCCAGATCGCTGAAGAGATAATTAAAAGAAAATAAATACATCCGAGAGGAGAAGAAAATGAAAGAACTAGGGCGATTACTGACAGCAATGGTAACCCCTTTTAATGAAGAAGGGGCGGTTGATGATGGCCAGGCCAAGAAACTAGCCTTAGCTTTACTCAACTCAGGCAGTGAAGGTGTAGTGGTGGTGGGTACAACCGGAGAATCACCCACCCTCATCCGAGAGGAGGAACTACACCTGTTCCGCGAGGTGAAATCAGCAGTCGGTGAACGAGGAACAGTAATAGCTGGCACCGGTAGCAATAGCACAGCTGAAGCCCTAGAGGCAACCAAAGAAGCAGAGCGAATTGGAGTCGATGCCTGCCTACTAGTAGTCCCTTATTATAATAAACCTAGCCAAGAAGGCTTATACCAACACTTCAGGACCATTGCTCAGAGCACCAACTTACCTTGTATCCTGTATAATGTGCCCTCACGTACTGTTGCTAACCTCTCAGCCGAGACGACTATTAAACTAAGCCAAATAGACAACATTATTGGAGTAAAGGAAGCCAGTGGTAATTTCGAGCAAATTGCCAGGATAATTAGCAACACCAGAGAAGACTTTCTCGTCTGGAGTGGCAATGATGGTGATACCCTGCCCATACTAGCCTTAGGCGGCTATGGAATAATTAGCGTTGCCTCCCACCTTGTTGGTAACCAGATCAATGAGATGATTAATAGCTATATTAGCGGTAAGGTTGATGAAGCCGCCACTATTCACCGCCGTCTCATGCCCCTGATTGAGGCCATGTTTGTTGTCTCCAACCCTACCCCAGTTAAATACGCCCTTAACCATATTGGCTTCAATGTAGGGAAACCCCGCTCGCCTCTTATTGAACCCGATGACAAATCAGCCGCTTTCATCAAAGACACCCTTAAAAACTACAAAATTGACCTGCCTTTATAAAGGTAAGTTACCCTCTCCCTAATCAGGGTGTTGCAGGTTCAAGAGCGGCATGGTCTACTCTCAACTTCCTCATCACTTGCAAACATTTCTGCTAACGGATTGGGAAATTATCTGACAGAGAGAAACTACAAAACTAAGCTAAAATAAGAACAGAATGACATACTAATTTCTTCCTGGAAGTTGACTTAGCTATACTTCGCTGTGGTGAGTAACTGCACTAGCTGGCTTAAAATATCCTAATTCCGTGAAGTTCCACTATGCCAGCGTCACATACATAAACATTATTGTCAGAGGCTGCTATAATTCAGTGGAGATGACCAATAAACCCAGAAAGATACCAAGGTGTTCTATGTGCGGCAAGTGTTGCAGGGCGCCCGTTGTTTTGATTACAAAACCTAGAGACTACAGGCGATGGGTGCGCCAAGGACGGTCGGATATCCTTCAATATGCTTCAGTACCTCCACTGCAAGGTTATGGTGACCTGTGGATAGACATAAAGGGTAGCGAAGGGTCGAGCTATTGCCCATTTATTAAGAAAGTTAGTCATTATAAATATATCTGCACAATTCAGGATACCAAACCAAAAGTATGTAAAGAATATCGATGTGAATGGGCGTACGGGGTTGGCAAGAAAGGAATACCTTTCAAGACTGAACGTGGCTGGACTGACAAAGCTAGGCAATTAGGCTATGGGCAGACTAAGAAGCGTAGCCGCCGCAAAAGCTAACCCGGCTTCACTTCCATTACCTGGGCAGGCAGTCGCCCAGCTTTGTGGAGCGGGAGACGAGACTCGAACTCGCGACAACCTGCTTGGAAGGCAGGGAACCAGCCTCAACTTACTTAACAAACTAACCGTTACCGAGCTTGCACAGTTAAGTGGATTTAGTAAATCATATATATCACAAGTTAAACATGGGAAGTGCCCACCAAGTGAAAAATTATTGGATGTGTTAGTTGCCCAAAATAAGCCTAAAGATAGAGACTATTTCACCTTATTTTTACACTCAAGGCAGGCAATGGGTGTTAGTCCTCGTACACTGGAGTTTTATAGGGATAGACTATCACAATTTATTCGAGACGTTAACTATGGCAAAGCCACACGGGCAGAGATAGATAAGTATCTCAACTCAATTCCACCTAATCAGTATGGGCTAGCTACTCGTCATGCCTCGTTTAGAGCTGTCAAAACCTTCTATAGATGGCTTAATGCTGAATACGGACTTAGAAATCTTGTTAAGGGTATGCCTGCCCCGATTTTAAGTAAGCCGATATTGCCCTCTTTGTCAGCAAATGATGTACTCCTTTTGATTGACCAAGCCAACAGCACAAGAGATAAAGCAATCATAGCTCTGTTTACCGAGAGCGGTTTAAGGCTGTCCGAAATGGTCAATATAAAGCCTTACGATATTGATTGGCAAAGTTACACGATAAAAGTTGTCGGCAAGGGTAGAAAAGAGGCCTATGCTCCTTTTGGCAAGTTATCTGAGCAATACTTGAAGGAATGGCTTACTCATTATAATCCGAACAGCAGTATTTGGGGCATCAACAGGAACGGAATACAGACAATGCTTCAAAGACTTGAACAATCAACTGGCTTGCCTTGTAATGCCCATACTTTCAGAAGAACCTTTGCCTGTCTATTGCGTAAAGCAGGGGTAGATACTATGACAATAAAGGATTTGGGCAGGTGGGAGAGCTTGGAGATGGTGCAGAGATATACAAGGTCAGTTAGCTTTCAGGATAGCTTAAAGTTCTATAAGGCGCCATTGTCGTAGAATGTTGACTTGTGGGTTATTTTTGGGGGGAATGATACCTTCTGGTTGGCTAAGGTGGACGTTGTTGGTCTATCTTCCATAAGTAGTCGTCATGGTCTCCACCAAGTCACAAAACTGTTTCTAGTATCACTTCTTTTTGCGAGGGTGAACGTTGTGCCCAATATTGGGCCGACGCTATAATAAACATAACACCCTTTCTAAACCTTTCCCCTGCTTTTAGTTCTGACATAAGAGGAAACATCCAATCAGACGCTATTGGTAATTCTCCATGAGTTGCCTCGTATTCATCAATCCAGATATTGTATGTTGGTGTAGGATATGGAGGAAGCGGTACGGATGAACTGGACATCAGCGATTACTACCTCGCGGCTGCGGATGCTGATATTGCTAGGGCTCATCAGAAATACAGCCCGATGGCCAACCTACAAAGTAAGGTGGGAAGAAATGCGATGTACGGTAAAAGGTAGAAAGAGTTGTCAAAGCGGGAAACCAGTGTTACCATAACCTTAATTCTGGAAAGGGGACCGGCGTTTGAGAATATTTTATGTTGCAGGTAACAGAGCCGGCATCAGTGATAGATATCAAAGATATCATGGATCGATATGATCTGGATGCCCAGGCTCGAGGCTACAGCGAGAAAACAATCAGCCACGTTAAAGCGAGTGTCCGGTATTTCAGTCAATATCTTGGCGATATCGAGGATGTCAATATAGTAACCGGGGATGACTTTCGTCGTTTTTTGGTTGCTTTACGGGAGCGTAATGCCTGGGAAGGGTTATCGTTTGCCAAGGAGAGAAAACTCTCCGCGACCACGATCAATACTTACTCCAGGGCCATTAAAAGCTTTTGGAACTGGCTAAAACAAAAAGATATTATCGCAGAAAATCCGCTCGAATCAGTACCCAATCCGAAGAAATCCAGGACTATTCCTAAGGTTTACTCTGAAGACGAGTTACGGGCAGTATTCCAGGTACTACCTGAAGGATCGTGTGAGAGAGCTATTATCGAGACCATGCTGGACTCCGGGATAAGATTATCTGAATTGGCATCTCTAGAGCTGTCGGACATTAATTTAGAATCCGGAAGAATTACTGTCTATGGGAAAGGGGGCAAGGAGCGCTATACATATATAAGTCCCGTCGCAATAAAAACAATCAGCGACTATTATAATATATCCAGACCAAAACCTGTTCGCCAGGACAAACTATTCCTATCTAAAGGAGGACACCCGTTAAGTAGTGGACGGATTCAGAAAATACTTGCGGAGATCGGTAAGAAGGCGGGCATATCGGAGCGTCTGGCTCCTCATAAGTTGAGACATACCTGTGCAACCTTATTATTAAAATATGGAAATAATTTAGAGCATATTAGAATGATACTGGGCCATTCAGACATCAAGACGACCAGCGAGGCGTACCTCAACGTAGCTGATCAGGAGGTTGCCGCGGCCCACCGTAAGTCGAGTCCTCTGGAGAATATGTTTAAACAAAAGGCATCCGATATAGAAAAAAGCGACGAAGATGGTTCAAATGAGCATTTAAATAAACGCTTCTCTGATGGTACCGATACCGTAGTAACCACAGATCGCATTCTGGAAGCGAAAGCTGAAGTGAACTTGCAGCCGTCATCGCGGGATTCTGTAAGATCAGCGATTTCAACATCTGCCTGTGCACATTTCATCGTTGATTTGGAGAAAAACGATATTTTAATAATAAGTATGCATGTCCATTCTTCTGATCCAAAAATACCCTACCAGGTCATGCTATTTAATGGTGATCCATCAGAAGATGCTATGGATTGGGAATACGAGGATATAATCCGAATGAAACCCGTTAGGCAAAGAATATTTAGTTATTCACCGACTAATCCTTTACCATATACCGCTTATAAAAAGAACAGGCAACTGCACGGAGGTATCGTTATCGGTGAACGTCCTATCCGTTTCGACATATCCTTTGACAATGACAAGAAGGAATGGATGGATTATTATCAGACTGTCGTACATTATACAGTTACATTACGCTATAAAATGAGATTTGTTTGAGATACTGGATGCATAAGTATCTCAGGCAATGTTTAATTTGGGGATTTATAAGCCGGACCTTCTACTTGTTCAGAGGGTTTTCCCCCCTCTGCCGTGGTTTTTACAGACTTTTAGTAACAAACGCATCACTTAGGCCACTGAAGAATAGTGCTTTGCCCCTGTTTTCCGTAACCTATAAGCTTACACAAAGATAAATTCAGGTATGAGGCCCTGTCAGATTTATAGCCAACTCTTTTCCTTTAC
>SDBU01002454.1_pt1 | contig 24600 bp, 21 predicted proteins | sample 2277071 | NCBI WGS metagenome assembly SDBU01 (sample SAMN10397929, study PRJNA504765) | marine sediment metagenome | isolation source: marine sediment core GS08_GC12, 126 cmbsf | place: Arctic Ocean: Gakkel Ridge, Loki's castle | collected 2008
AAAACGACATCTTCTAAACCTTGGTTTTTAACCCATTTCTCGTATGGTTTACGAAGCCTGGTACCAGGACCTGCGATAATAAGTCGAGAGTTAGGAATCGCTTGTTTGACCTGCTGATAAGCCTTAATTAGATATATCAAGCCTTTACGACGTTCCAAGCGTCCAAGGAACAAGATGTTCTGTTTGCCATCACAGAATTCCTCGATTGGAGATACATCGGGAGAGAAGCGCTCCACGTCAATACCGTTGGGAATAATATCATAGTGTCCCGGGACGTGTTTACTAACGTAAGCCTCAGCCATTTTGGATACGGCAATCCTGCCGGCGAGCTTGTGCAGCCGCCGGCGTATCATCCAGGTACTGATAGGCTTACCCCAGTTATAACCAGGCTTGCCATCCCAAGCATGGAAAGTGCCTATATTTGCTGTATCGGAAAAGCGAAGTATGGCACTGCACAGCATAGGCATAAAGGGCTCATGAAGGTGAATAATGTCAAACTTCTCTTCGCTGAGAACAGCTTTTATGATAGAGGCCAATCTCAGGGATATAGTAACGCGAATAATGGAACCACTACTAGGAATAGGCCGAGGTTTGCCGATGGGTATAAATCTGTCGCCAAAAACAGTGACCGCTTGAGATGCAGGAGCAATAACCTTAACCTCGTGACCCATCCGGGTGAGATAGTGTTCCAGTGATGAGATATGGCTAGTCACACCGCCTGGAAAAGCAAAGTCATAAGGGGAGACCAGTGCTATCTTCATAAGTAGCTGCCTACAATCTCACTTCAGATTTAAAGTGTGCTGAAAAAACCTCCGCTCTTTTTTAGCACACCCAGCCGCCCCCCAACTTTAACCCCCCCCCTGAAAACCACAGTTCTTCAGCGCTCCAATTTACTCAGACTTTTGCTCCAGAGGAGAGGTTACCTTTTCAGTTTGATTAACAGCAATGAACTCTTCTACCATCCGATGAGCTTCATCATCTGTATACTGGGTAGGTGGTGATTTCATAAAATAAGCTGAGGGAGCTGTCAATGCTCCTTGCAATCCCCGCTCTAAGGCAAGCTTACAACACCTGATAGCATCAATAACCACCCCGGCTGAGTTAGGACTATCCCACACCTCAAGTTTTAGCTCCAGGTTCAAGGGAACATCACCAAAAGTTCGTCCTTCCATCTTAATGTGACAAAACTTGCGATCAGTTAGCCAAGGAACATAATCACTAGGACCGACATGAACATCATCGCGGTCAAGCTCATAATCTAGCTGTGAGGTAACCGCATTAGTTTTAGAGATTTTCTTAGACTCAAGGCGTTCCCGCTCTAACATATTAAGGAAGTCGGTATTACCACCAAAGTTCAATTGATAGGTTCGCTCCATTTTAACTCCACGGTCTCTAAACAGCCTGGTAAGCACACGATGGGTAATAGTAGCCCCAACCTGAGATTTTATATCGTCTCCGATAATTGGCAGCCCTTTTTCAACAAAGCGTCCCTGCCAGTACTCCTCACGAGCGATAAAAACAGGGATACAATTGATAAAGCCACATCCAGCGGCTAACACCTGTTCAACATACCATTTGGTAGCCTCTTCACTGCCCACCGGCAGGTAATTAACCACCACGTCAGTTTGCGTCTCCTTAAGAATTTCAACTATGTCAGCCGTGGAGCCAGGTGCCTTCTCTATTATTTGAGATAAATACTTACCCAAACCATCATGGGTCATACCACGTTCAACTTTAACTCCCGTAGTTGGCACATCAGCGAATTTGAAGGTATTGTTGGGCGAAGCAAAAATTGCCTCCGATAAGTCTTTACCAACCTTGTTCTTGTCAATGTCAAAGGCAGCTACAAAATTAATATCGCTTATATGATATCCTCCCAGATTAACATGCATAATCCCAGGTACGAACTTATTCTCTTTCGCCTTCTCATAGTAGTAAATACCTTGAATTAGCGAAGAAGCACAATTGCCTACTCCTATTACGGCTACATTTATAATACTCAATATTAATCACCCTTCCTTTCCTACAGTAGAGAACCAACGACAGGAAACTTGCTTAAACTATCCTAGTTTATATCATTCTAGAACTTGAACTCCCGAAGAGGTACCAATTTAAGATATCCTAGGCCTCCCTGATATGAAACTCACATTCCTCCACAAGCTTCCGTCAAAACCGCCAAAAGAACTGAGAAACTAGACGCATGTATTGTGATAGTCCACGGTAAACAACTTATGAGGTCATTTAAAAGCACATATACTTAGCATCGTAGTTATCTAATAGGATGCACCAAGATACCAGCACCCTGAAATCGATTACTAGCTAGCCTTGACCGATTCTAAATACCTTCGTCCCACACGTAGAACAGACCCCTCGTATAGCCGGTCTTCCATTCTTAAGAGTAACCCGCTCGGGGTTTTTCACCTCCACCTTCCTTCTACACTTAAAACAATACGCCTGCAATTCTTTTCACCTCCATCTCAACATTAGTTGGACTATATCCCTATTGTATGCAAGCTGTCAAGAAATTGTCACCTTTACTTGCCTTAGCAAAACTAAATCTAGCTAAAGAAACACCTTCTCAGGTTGCCAGTGTCTTGTTTCAGAGTTGAAGCGTAGCACACCTAAAAAGCGTCCGTCAAGGGCATAGGCACGGCAACGATTTTCAGAAGAAGAACCTGATGAAATGCACTGTTCAAGGTAGCCACCTCCCCCACCTCCATCACCATTCGCCAACTCCAAAGGACGTCCATTCCTTATATTCTGCCCCTCATCATCACTGACTACCATAGCTGCCCAATGCAAAAGCACACTATCTATGGGATAAATAAAGTGGTGCCAATAGCCATAACGAAAAGCATCTTCAAGCTGAGACACTGAAATGGCATCTCTTATATCAAAAAGATCACATCTCAAACGGATTAGGCTCTTCAAATAAGCCCCACAACCCAAAGCCTGCCCTAAATCATAAGCTAATGAACGGATATAGGTACCCTTACCACAGACTACTTCTACAGTGGCTACGGGCGGCTGCCAGTCTACAAGCTCCAAGCAATGGATTTTAGCCGGCCGGCTTCTCCGCTCAACTGTGATGCCAGCTCGTGCCAATTCATAAAGTGGTTTACCTTGGTACTTCACCGCACTATACATTGGAGGAGTCTGCTGGATTAAACCACAAAAAGAGGTAAGCTCCAACTCCAACTGGTCTCGGCTAATCCCAGAAGGGTCTCCCCTTTGGATAATTCTGCCACTACCATCATAAGTATCTGTAGCTATACCCAACTCAATTTCAGCCCGATAAGCCTTAGTAGTATCTATCAAAAACTCAATGACACGTGTCCCCCGACCGAGGCAAATGGGTAAAACGCCTGTAGCCGCCGGGTCCAGGGTACCAGCATGCCCAACATGCTGCTCTCCACTTAGCCGTTTCACCATAACCACCATGCTAAAAGAAGTTCTACCCCAAGGCTTATTAATATTCAATATGCCATCCATAATCAATCCATATGCCTGAGATTGTTTACCGGTAGGAGTGTTACCCTAGGTTACTGCCGTCACCAGTTTTAACTTTCGTCGAAAAACATGGTCTTTAAGCGGTTTTTTCTGAGGTAACCTCGTCAATTAACTGCAATAGGTGATCCCCCCGCTCAATAGAATCATCCCACTGAAAGCTTAATACCGGGATATATCGCAGCGTCAGACGCCTAGCCAACTCTCTACGGAAGAAACCTGAAGCAGCAGCCAGTGCGCTTAGCGTCTCTTCCTTTTCTTCTCCACCATCTATGCGACTTACGAACACCTTAGCATATTTCAGGTCAGCAGAGGTAGAAACCCCAGTCACAGCAATAAAATTACCAAGTCGCGGGTCGTTGACTTGACGCTGAAGTAATTGGCTAATTTCCTGACGAATGAGGCTATTTACCTGCTCAATGCGATGTGCCATAATTATTTCCCCTTTAGCGCGCTTCTTCAATTCTAAAAAATTCCAATATATCACCAACCTCAAACTCGCTAAAATTCTGGATGCCTACACCGCACTCATAACCAGAGGTCACCTCCTTAACATCATCTTTAAAGCGCTTCAGACTGCTAACAATAGATTCAACTATTACTTCCTTTTGACGCAGCACTCTAACCGAAGCACCACGAGTCACCTTATTCTCGGTAACGTAGACACCAGCTATCTTTTGCCTCTTAGGCGCGGGAAAGATAGCCCGTATCTCAGCCCGGCCCTCAATAATCTCAACCTGAGAGGGTTCAAGCATTCCTTTGAGAGCCTTGTCTACATCATCTACCAAGTTGTAAATCACATCATAATGACGGATGCTCACACCTTCCATCTCAGCCAATCGCCGTGCTCCCGGCTCAGAATCAGTACTAAAACCAATAATGAGCCCCCTAGAAGCAATAGCCAACATAACATCACTCTCAGTAATATTACCACTGCTACTATGGATAACTCTGACTTTGACTTCATCTGTTGCCAACTGTTCTAAAGAACTTCTGATCGGTTCAACGCTACCTTGAACATCAGTCTTGAGAATAACATTAAGCTCTTTTACTCGTCCGGCGCTTACTTGCTCAAAGAGATTACTAAGGTTCACTGATTTCGACAACGAAGAGCCTTGCTGTATCTCCGACTGGCGCTTCTCTATTAAAGTCTTTGCCTGGCGTTCACTAGCCATAACAGTCAAGGTATCCCCCTCATGAGGCACACTATTTAAGCCAAGAATCTCAACCGGAGTAGATGGACCAGCTCTCCTCACTCGCTTACCCGCATCATTAAACATAGCCTTCAACCTTCCCCAGGTATTACCAACCACTATAGTGTCACCAAGCCTGAGGGTGCCGGTCTCAACCAGCACTGTAGCTAAAGGACCCTTAGTCTTATCCAGTTCAGCTTCAATAACTACCCCTGCCGCCGGTCGTGAAGGATCGGCCTTAAGCTCCTCTATCTCAGCTACAACCAGAAGGTTCTCCAACAGCTCAGAGATGCCTTGCTTCTCCTTAGCCGAAACTAGAACACAAACCGTATCGCCTCCCCACTCTTCGATAAGTAAACCGGCATCAGCTAACTGTTGCTTGACAAGCTCTGGGTTAGCCTCAGGCATATCAACTTTATTGATAGCCACTACGATAGGCACCCCAGCTGCCCGAGCGTGGTCCATTGCTTCCAAAGTCTGTGGCATTACTCCGTCATCAGCCGCCACTACCAAAATAGCAATGTCGGTTACCTGTGCTCCATGAGCTCGCATAGCGGTAAAGGCTTCATGACCAGGGGTATCCAAGAAGGTAACCTTTTGCCCATTGACTTCTACTTGATAAGCACCAATATGCTGAGTAATGCCTCCAACTTCAGTATCCATTACATTAGTTTGCCGGATGGCATCAAGTAGCCTGGTCTTACCATGGTTAACATGCCCCATAACAGTAACTACCGGGGGCCGTAGTTTAAGACCACTAAGTTCCTTATCTTGTTGAAGCTGTTGTTTCTTAAGCTCTCTTATGAGGCTGGGCGACTTTCGATCCGCATGAGGCTTCAGTTGTGCTTCATAACCAAGACTAGCTGCCACCGCAGCCGCTGATTCATAATCAATGGCTTGATTAATATTAGCCATAATGCCATTCCTCATCAGCCGTTTGATGACGTCTATGGCACTAACCTGTAAAAGGTCAGCCAGTTGCTTCACACCTAGGGTGTCAGGAATCTCAATCGCATCAGCCTTCGCCGGTGAAGAGCTAGCACTAATCTCTTCACCTGTAGGCTTCAAAACATTACCCTGCTTACCTACTCTTGCCACTAAGCTACTCCTTTAAAAGTCCTTTCTCAAACCTAACACGCTGTTCTATATTATCCTGGATAAGTTTAGCCTTAGTTACTATATCTTAAAAAGGTCTTTACCAAATCTAATAAGCTGTTCTCGATTATCCGAGGTAAGCTTAGTCCTTAAGGAACGTTCTAGCCGACCGCCCTTAAGTCCAATTTCCCAGCACTCCTGTGTCGGACATAAATAGGCACCGCGCCCTATCTTCTTGCCATCCGTATCAACCTCTACACTCTCACCGGAAATACACGCCAAACGCATCAGCTCTTGCTTAGCCTTTATCTTACCACAAGCCAGGCAAGTCCGCTGCGGTATATGCTTAACAGAGCCAAAGCTAATATTCCTCGCCATCATCTAAGGGGATTTCTAACTCTCGGCGCGACTTCCTCACCCCAACCCCGTCCTCTCCACTCTCTCTGTCTTGATGCCCTTTCTTTTTCGTCTTTTTTGGTTTAGTTTGAGGCTTAGTCGGTCCAAGCACTGAAATATCCTCAGCAAACCGAAGCTGAGATTTTTCTGCTGCTGATGCTAAGGCTGGCTCCAGAACAGATGGTGTTTCAATTGGAACCCCCCCACCAACTACAGCTTCCTCTCCCACTTCCTCTTCCACTTCTGCTTCGGCTAAATGTTTAGCTGCCTCTGCCCTTTCTGCCTCAGCCGCTGAAGCACTCTTAATATCAATTCGCCATCCAGTGAGTTTAGCTGCCAGCCTCACATTCTGTCCCTCTTTACCAATAGCTAATGAAAGCTGTCTATCAGGGACAACTACAGTAGCCATTCCCTCCCCCTCGTCCAGTTCAACACTTAATATCTGGGCTGGGCTAAGAGCATTGGCAATAAAGACAGCAACATCTGGACTCCACATAACGACATCTATCTTTTCACTATTTAACTCACTGACAATATTTTGTATCCTGATACCACGTAATCCGACACAACAACCAACCGGGTCAACACCATCTTGGCGTGCAACTACCGCTACTTTACTCCGAGAACCAGCCTCACGAGCAATTGATTTTAATTCTACAGCCCCGTTAAAAATCTCAGGCACCTCCACCTCAAAAAGCCGCCGAAGTAAATTTGGGTGGGAACGTGACACTACTACCCGAGGTCCTTTAGTAGTTCGAACTACCTCTAGAATGTTAACCTTAAGCCTTTGACCTACTCGGTACCTCTCACTAGGTACCTCCTCAACTGCAGGCAATATTGCCTCGGTTCTACCTAAATCGACAAAAATTTGTCTTGATTCGATACGCTGCACTAACCCGGTAACAATGTCACCTTCCTTACCAGCATATTCCTCAAATATAGCGCTATGCTCTGCTTCATGAAGACGCTGCAGAATAACCTGTTTCGCCGTTTGAGCAGCAATGCGCCCAGCATTACGCGGGGTAGCTTCTACCACGAGAGTCTCATCAATCTGCACATCTGACTTGATTCGGTGCGCCTCATCTAACGATATCTCACAACGACCATCCGAAGGCCGTTCAACCACAACTTTCTCAGCCCACACCTGAACCTTGCCGTTAGTAGGATCAATCTTAACCGAAATATTCTGGTTAGCCGCAAAATTATCCTTCCGGTATGCTGATACCAGTGCTGCCTCGACCGCGGTAATAACCACTTCGCTAGGCAGATTCTTCTCAGCCGAGAGTTGTGTTATAGCGAGCAGAAAATCGCTCTTCATCTCGGATTAGACCCCCCAGTTTATTTCTGATATAACAAAAAAGTGGGGAAAAATAAACTTCACCACCTCCTTGAAGCATATCATAATTAAACTCAAGATGCAAGTTATCTATAGCAGGTCACTTATTTAGACTGCTAAAAATCTCCCAGGTAAAACTACTAGATTTAGAGAAATGACGCTAGAGGATAGAAATCCTAGTGGCGTTAAGCTATAATAGAAGCAACTCTTTTTATTAGGAAACAACTTTTGCTTGATTAATTCGGACATTATTGGATTATGTCAACTTAATGATAACCAGAACGGCATCCTCAAAATGGAGGGAATTTGGATACAGAAAAATTAAAGACTTCCGCCACCAGTGAAATAGATGCTCACCGCTATCAGCTCAGTGAGCTGTCCCTAAGAATCCACTCTAACCCTGAGCTAGGTTTCCATGAAATCAAGGCAGCCAACTGGTTAATCCGATACCTGGAGGAAAATGGTTTCTCTATAGAACGAGGCATCTGTGAGCTACCAACTGCTTTTAGGGCAAGCTACGGAAAAGGAAAACCAGCTATTGCCCTTCTGGCTGAGTATGATGCTCTACCTAGCCTTGGTCACGCCTGTGGCCATAATCTAATATGTACTATAGCTGTTGGTGCTGGGATAGCCTCTAAGCCAGCTATTGACCAATTTGGAGGCAGTATTCTGGTTATCGGCACACCGGCTGAGGAATCATTCGGCGGCAAGGTGATAATGGCTAACAAGGGAGCCTTCAACAATTTAGATATAGCTATGATGGTGCACCCGGGGACAAGTGATACCGCTACCACCCATGCTCTTGCCTGCCAGACTCTAGGAGTTGAATTCTGGGGCAAGGCAGCTCACGCTGCCGCCCGACCAGAGGCAGGTATCAATGCCCTGGAAGCCCTGCTCCAGTCCTTTGCTGCCATTAATTCACTACGTCAACACATTAAGAGCACGGCCCGCATCCACGGTATTATTACCAAGGGTGGAGAGGCACCTAATATTGTTCCCGCCTATAGTGCTGGAACCTTTATGGTACGTGCTGAGGATGATACCTATCTTGATGAACTAAAGGAGAAGGTTCTAAACTGCTTTATGGCAGCCTCTACAGCCACTGGCGCTCGACTACAATACAAGTGGGACGATGTACGCTATTCCTCTATGTGCAACAATCTACCTCTAGCCCAACTATATATCCAGAATATGCAATCCCTAGGACGCGAGGTTGCCCTCTCCGATCCCAGTGGTGCTGTTGGCAGCACCGATATGGGTAATGTTAGTCAAATGGTACCCAGCATCCATCCCCACGTAGCCATAACCGAGGATGAGATATTAGTCCACTCTCCTGAATTTGCCCAGGCTACTGCTTCAGAGGCAGGCATCCAGGGGATGATTGATGCCGCCAAGGCTCTAACGATGACTGTTGTTGACCTGGTAGCCAATCCTGAGATGGTAACCAAGGTCAAAGAGAAATTTGAGCAAGGAAAATGATTAGAATAGGTATTCCCAGAGCTCTACTCTACTACCAATACTACCCTATGTGGAAGACCTTCTTTGAAGAACTGGGGGCAGAAGTGGTAGTTTCACCAGCAACTACCCAACCCATGCTAGCTGAAGGTTCGGCCCGGGTAGTAGCTGAGACCTGCTTACCAGTAAAGGTTTTTCTGGGTCACGTTCTTTTCCTAGTAGAAAAGTGCGACTGGATTTTTATCCCTGCTATCCGCAGTGTGAAAAGTAAGATTTACAACTGTTCCAAATTCCTTGGCTTACCTGATATGACGAAAGCAGTTATCCCTGAATCTCCCCCGATTTTGGATATAGATATTGATATTAACAAGGGGAAACGTGAGCTGTATCAAGCTATTTACAAACTGGGACGGCACTTTACCTGGAATCCATTTAAAGTCAGGCAAGCCAGCCTGGCTGCCAGACAAGCCTTCCTAAATTACCAAGAGCTAATGTCCAGCCATGGATTAACACCACTCGAGGCAATAGAAAGAATATCAGGCACATCTGAGGCAGAACACGAGGTATCTTCCAACCACCCAGCTTCAACACGAGCCATTATTGCTCTCATCGGTCACCCATACCTTCTCTATGATGAATATATAAACCATCGCCTTATCCACCGCCTAGAGCAGGCTGATAATAAGGTATTAACCCCGGAGATGCTTACTACCCAGGAGCTTGAATCAGCTATAGCTAGACTCGTAGGCAATGCTTACTGGACATATGAAGAAGAAGTCGTCGGCGCCGGAGGGCACTACTTGCAAAGTGGTATTGATGGCGTTATTGGCATCATGGCTTTCGGCTGTGGCCCCGACTCGTTGATGATGGACACGGTATGCCGGCAAGCGGCCAGGCTAAAGACTAGCCCGTTTATGAGCCTCACCCTGGAGGAACACACTGCTGAAACCGGTATAGTTACTCGACTGGAAGCCTTTATTGAGATGATATACAGAAAGAAAAGGGGAAAGGTAGAAGTATGCGCATAGGCATACCCCATATGGGCAATTTGTATATCCCCTTTAAAGCCCTATTTCAACGGCTTAATATTGACTTTGTCATACCACCACTCAATAACCAGCGCACTCTATCCCTTGGCGTTAAGCACTCACCTGAAGGATTATGCGTTCCATTTAAACTGACTCTGGGTAACCTGATTGAAGCCGCCCAGTTAGGGGCAGACACATTACTTATGCCCGCCGGTTACAACATCTGTCGCCTGGGCTACTATGCTAAGACACAGGAACAAATCCTCCATGACCTGGGATATAGCGACGTTGAAATAGTTAAGGTAGGGATTTCTGAACACAAGCTTTTCGGCTTGCTGAAAACGATTAAGCGCTTATCAAACAATGCCTCCTGGCCCAAGATCATATCAGCCTTCCGCTTTGGACTGAACAAACTTAACGCCCTGGATAGGATAGAACGGGTGGCACAAAAAGTACGAGCTGTAGAGATGGTAAAGGGGACAGCCAATCAGCTATTTACCAAAGCAATTAATGCCATTGATAAGGCAGATAATTATGCTGCCCTGAAGAAGGTTCAAGCGGACTACATTGACCAGCTTAGCCAGATAGCTAAAGACCCCGAAGCTCAGCCACTAGTAGTAGGCGTTATCGGGGAATTTTATGTAGTGCTGGAGCCTTTCTCTAATTTTGATGTGGAGATTGAATTAGGGAAACTGGGGGTAGAAGTGAGACGGACAATGTTTGCTTCAGAATGGACTAAATTCAGCTTCTTCCTCAATCCTCTGGGAATAGATGAGAAGAGTAGAATTCACAAGGCAGCCCTCCCCTACCTCAAACGGGATATTGGTGGTGATGGCTGGGAATCAATAGGAGAAAAAGTGCTCCATGCTAACGGGTATGATGGACTGGTACACCTGGCCCCTTTCACCTGTATGCCAGAAATAGTAGCTCAAAATATCATGCCCAAGACCAAGGAGAATATTCCAGTGCTGACCATCCTTTGTGATGAGCAAATGACCAAGACAGGCATACTGACCAGACTGGAAGCCTTCGCTGATCTGCTGCAGCGTAAGCGCCGGGCAACCAATAATAACCGACAACGAGTAACCACCTAAGGAGTGTTGATGGAAGCTTATTTGGGCATTGATGTTGGTTCAGTAACTACTAAGTTGGCTGTGTTAGACGAAAATGAGGAGCTTATTACCTACAACTACCTGCTGACACAGGGTAAACCTATTGATATGGTACAGCAAGGGTTAAAACAAATCAAAGAGCAACTGCCTAAAGATGTTGACATTTGTGGTGTGGCTACCACCGGAAGCGCTCGTTATCTGGCCGGGGTTATTGTCAATGCCGATTTAGTCAAGAATGAGATTACTAGCCAGGCTGTAGCTACCCTGCTCTATTTTCCTGAAGTACAGACTATCATTGAGATTGGGGGGCAAGATAGTAAGATTATCATTGTTAGGGACGGGATAGCAATCGACTTCGGTATGAACACCGTATGTGCTGCAGGCACTGGTAGCTTCCTTAACCACCAAGCACTACGCCTCAATATGAGCATTGAGGAGTTCAGCCAACAAGCAATGAATAGTCAGACACCGGTGCGTATTGCTGGGCGATGCACAGTTTTTGCTGAATCAGATATGGTCCACAAGCAGCAGATGGGACATCAAATTCAGGATATTCTCTATGGGTTATGTCAAGCATTAGTGCGCAACTACCTTAATAACGTCGGCTTGGGGAAGGAAATCAAACCACCCATAGTATTTCAGGGCGGGGTTGCCTTTAACCAGGCTATAGTCAAGGCACTTCAGGAAGAGCTTGATGCTGATGTTATTGTCCCACCACACCATGAGGTCATGGGAGCAATAGGAGCCGCATTACTGGTGCACGAAGAGATGGCAAATAATAAAAAAAGCAAATTCAATGGATTTGGTGTAAGTGAAGTAAAGTATCACACTTCCTCGTTTGAATGCACAGCCTGTCCTAACCTCTGTGAGATAGCCCAAATTTCGCTTAATGGTCAGGCCCTCGCCCGGTGGGGGGGACGTTGCGACCTATGGGAAAGAACTCCAGCCGAGAAAGTTAAATGATAATCGCTGTTGATGCCACTGGTGGAGAGTACGCTCCCCATGAAATAGTCAAGGGAGCCATAAAAGCAGCTCGAGAGTACGATGTAGGAATTACTTTGGTGGGCAGGAAAGAAATACTCACTGTGCTGGCCAGCCGTCATCTTGGAAACTTGGGGATGACTATCATCGATGCTGGCCAGATTATCGGACCTAAAGAACCGCCTATTGAGGCAGTCAACAGTAAGCCAAATTCGGCGATAGTAATCGGCACTAACCTAGTAAAAGACGGTTTAGCTTCAGCCTTCATCTCTGCAGGCAATACCGGGGCGGTATTATACTCGGCTCTGGTTAAGTTGGGTAAGATAGCAGGCATCGAACGTCCGGCCATAGGTACCATCATTAACATTAACACCACTGCCCCGGTTCTCCTTATTGATGCTGGAGCTAATGCCGATTGCCGACCAAACCACTTAGTTCAGTTTGCCCATCTAGGTACTATCTACACTAGAGAGGTTTTCGGTATCAGCTCTCCCCGCGTTGGCTTACTCAATAATGGCGAGGAGGAAACCAAGGGAAACCGCCTAGCCAAGGAAAGCTACCAACGCCTCAAGAAGACCCAACTAAATTTTATCGGCAACATAGAAGGCCAGGATATATCAGGAGAAACAGCTGATATCATTGTTACTGATGGCTTTACTGGCAATATAGTCCTCAAGACCGTAGAGGGATTAGGCGATACCTTCCTCAGGTTACGACAACTAGGGCAAATACTCTCCAAGGCATACCACCGACAAGGACGTGCCTTAGCTGGTGATACAGGAATGGGTTCCTTAATTAAAAGACTGAACTATCGCGAATACGGTGGGGCGTGTTTGCTGGGAGTAAATGGAAATATCATCATAGCCCACGGCCGCAGTCAGGCTACAGCTATTAAGAATGCCATTGGCTTGGCTAAACAGACTGTAGAACGAGATATTTGCCAAAAAATCAAGGAGGAAAACTATGAGCAAACCGATCCCGGTGAATGACAGCGATTTTGACCAAATGGTGCTGCAAGCCAATAAGCCAGTGCTGGTGGACTTATGGGCAACCTGGTGTGGACCGTGCCATATGGTTGCCCCCATACTAGATGAACTAGCTGAGGAGTATAGCGATAAGATAGACTTTGTTAAGGTGGATGTTGACCAGAATCCAAAGACTGCGGCCAGATATAACGTGATGAGTATTCCCACCCTTCTTGTCTTCAAGAATGGAAAACCCGTCTCACATTTAGTCGGCGTCAGGCCCAAAGGAGAGCTAAAGCGAAATCTAGATGCTGTCCTTGATTAAGGCTGACATTGCCAGAACGAAGGTCAGAGTCCGATGATGGCAGATGATTATTATCAAGTAGTAATTATCGGTGGCGGTCCGGCTGGACTTACTACCGGGCTGTACACCGCAAGAGCCAGACTCAATAGCTTGCTTATTGAGAAGGGACTGGTCGGTGGTCAGATAACCAACGCTGAGAAAGTGGAGAACTTCCCCGGCTTCCCGGAAGGTATCAATGGCATTGAGTTAGGCGAACTAATGCACCGGCAGGCAGAAAAGTACGGTCTAAAGACTGTTTACGCTAAAGTTACTGGTATCGAACTTCAAGAGGGTCAAAAAGTAGTAATGACCACCGAAGGTAACTTCATAGCCAAGGCAGTAATCATCGCCGGCGGTTCAGAACGCTCAAAACTGGAAATACCCGGGGAGGAAGAGTTTACCGGTAAAGGGGTATCTTACTGTGCTACCTGCGATGCTGCCTTCTTCAAAGAGCAGCCGGTAGCCGTGGTTGGTGGTGGCAACGCTGCTATTACTGAAGCCCTGCATCTAGCCAAGTTTGCTTCAAGTGTCACCGTGATACACCGTCGCCATGAGCTCCGCACCACTCGTATTCTCCAGGAGAGAGCCTTCGCTGAACCTAAAATAGAATTCCTCTGGGATACTACGGTTGAGAGGATTGAGGGCGAAGATTTTGTTAAAAAACTCAGGCTCAATCAAATAATAACCGGGGAAAAGTCAACCCTGGAGGTAGCTGGAATCTTTATTGCCATCGGGTTCAAACCTGATACAGACTACCTGAAGGGTATCCTACTGTTAGACTCCGTCGGTCATATCATTACCAATGAGAAAATGGAGACGGAAATACCCGGTATTCTGGCTGCGGGCGATATACGGCATAACTCCGGTCGACAAGTAATAACTGCCGCCGGTGACGGGGCTACCGCCGCTATCTATGCCGAAAAGTACCTCACCGAGCAGTAAAGGATTCATAACCCCATCCCCTGTATCCCCCTCCCCTTATTAAGGGAGGGGGAAGGATATTAAAAAAGAGGGGGTTCCGCCCCTCTTAGACTGCCTGTATACTATTGAACTCCCCTTAGCCACCTCTCAAAACAGGTAATGAATTAATAAATCTAACCGACCATGTTTTATCAGATATAAACCAGAGAACCTCATAACCTTCCTTACCTTCTCCCGGTAGCCAGGTGCATAACAGTGGGTTTCACATTTCTTACACATCGGTTTGGGGTCATAGGGACAGAGGAGCAGCTTGGCAATACCATGGTTGAGCAGTTGGCTGCAATCCTGACATAGTACTAACTCCTTGTCACCCAGCACCTGGTGCAATCTGGCATCTTCGATGGTAAAAACATCTTTGTCTTCGGCTCGGTGATTTTCCCGGCAGAAGACAGAGACGAAATCACGCAGCACCTTTATATCTTTAGCCTTCTTCTTATCCAATCGCTCTGATAATGTAGGCATTTTCTCCTTTATGCTCCTCCATTATAAACCAGCCTAGTTCAGTCAATAAAGCAGCTATTTTGAGGTTGTTGACTAACCCTCCCCCTTAATCCACTGGCATTGAAGTTAACCTCATGGTAGTATTGTCTGCGGAAAGGAGGAGCATACGAGATGGCAAAGTGGCTTCTAGTGGTAGAGACCAATTGTGATAATGCAGCCCGGGAGGTGGAGTTCAACGAGTGGTACAACAAGACCCATCTTCCCGATGTATTGGAGACCCCTGGGTTCATCAGGGCGACCCGATACGAAAGTACTGAGCTTTCTGAAGGGAAGGCTAAATTTCTTGCTACCTACGAGATAGAAACAGACAACATCGACGGGTTCATAAAAGCGCACAGCGCTAATATGACCAGGAAAAGAGCCGAGGGACGGGGTAGCGACCTGATGACGCTGGTGTCACGAGGTTTTTATAAACAGATTGGCTCCCTATCCAGATAAGCTCTTATATGGTAACCCTCCCCCTCTATTCCGTTAGAGTTCCCTCTGGGCTAAGGCCCTTAAGGGCAGAGCCTAACGGGGTTTATCCCCCTCCCTTGATAAGGGAGGGGAAGCAATATTAAAAAAGAGGGGCTTCGCCCCTCTTAGACTACCCAAGCATTATTTGGGGGAATCAATTGACCAATAAAAAAGCGGAGGACACTTCCTCAAGCACCCTCCGCTACCTCATTCGCCCTTTCTCGAGTCCCGCTCACTCGCGGTGTTCACCACCGCATGAGGCGTTTCTCTAATACTAGCCTCTAGCTCACTTTCTCGAGCCGAACTCAAGCTCTGCCTGCCCTACCGCCCTACGGTAGGGCAAACAACTGTCCACTTGCCAAACTCCGTAAAGTTCGTGAAGCCTCATAACGCACCTCCAAAACTATTTCGGCCCTGTAACAAGACTTCTATCGTTAGTTAACCACATTTAGTCCCAATTGTCAAGTTTTAGGTCTGACTCCATAAGGGGAAGAATATTAAAAAGAGGGGCGAAGCCCCTCTTAGACTGCTCATGTTTTACATCAGGATAATAAAAACTGCCTTGTCATCCGAGCTAGTTACAAAATTAAGGCACTTCCTTAACGAGACGAAGCCTTGAGAAGAAATCCACGAGGCTTTTCGAGTTCACAATAAAAATAGACCTAGTTTTATGCTTCTGCAACTCGACAGGCTCAACACCGTGATAATTCTCTGGGATAGGATTCGGAGCTACGTTCTCCCCAACACCATAATCTAAAAGTACCCAATCCACTTCCATATCAGGCTGCTCTTTAGGGCCAAAACTAACTTTAGCCTTGCTAATCTTACCTGTGGATAAATCAATGTTTTTAGTTTCGTAAGAAGCTACGTACAATTGGGCTGTGGTTACCACGACAGGAATGAAGAACGTCTTGAATAACTCACGGCTCTTCGTTCTTTGGTGATGCTGTTCTTGGGCAAAGCCTCCGACGCCTTTAAGAACCTGTACGAAAGCATTTTCTATATTCTGTGGGGTTGAAGCACGTCTACCAGAAATCTTTTTTGCCTCAAGCCAACTTTCTACGCCGTACGTGTTAATCTTGAATTTCAATCGTTCAACGAGACGCCTAGCTTGGTAAGGACGGTTCACTCCAAATTCACGACATTCAAAACCAAGTGTTGAACATAATGCACCTCCAAAAGGCAGTCCAGGCGCCCCAAATAACCAGTAGATGTAGGAGGGATCTGCTCTCTTGCATTCTACCAGCGCATATAGTTCAGGTGAGCCTTGAATTTTCGAGCGGAGAACTATGTCAACTTTAGTGTCCTGTCCTTCGAGGGAAACAGGATATTCGGACGCTTTCATTTCCCACCCAGTAGCTTCCTCATTCTTCTTAAGGATATGTTCGCACGCTTCTTGAAAAAGATATCCCTGTTCGTTTAACGCGTTGAATAATAGCTCCGTAATCTCTGTAGTCATTTTATTTGTCTCCCGTGTGGTTTTCCTACCCACCATTATATCACCCTACCCTCCCCACCACCTCTTCCAGCACTTGTTGCCACTCACTCCCTAAGCGTTTGGGGTTGAGGCGGAGGTGGAAGGGGTGGAACTTGATGCCGTCTTTTAGGATAGGCTCCAGTTTCTGTTTATCAAACCGCATACCTTCAAACAACATCAAGATGATTTCTCCGTGTTCAGTGGAGATAGATTCAATGCCAGCCTTGGCTGCCAGAGCTTTTATTCGTACTGCATAAAGCAGGTTCTTTATCTCCGGGGGTAGAGCGCCAAAGCGGTCGCTGAACTCTTGAGCTATAGCTTCTATCTGCTCAACCTCTCCCACCTTTACCAGGTTCTGGTAGAGATTCAGCCTGGTATTGAGGTCGGTTACATAGTCTTCAGGTATATAGGCCGGTAAGGGTAGGTCTATGGCTGGAGACGGCAGGCGTGGTGGCTTTTCCTCAACTTCTCCCGCCAGCCTGGCTTTCTGGTTCTCTACCGCCTGCGCCAGTAGCTGACAGTAAAGGTTGAAGCCAACGGCGCTGATATGACCACTCTGCCTTACCCCAAGCAAGGTGCCGGCTCCCCTGATTTCCAGGTCTTTCATGGCGATACCAAAACCAGCGCCCAGCTCGGTGGCTTCAAAGATAATCTTCAAGCGCTTCTCAGCAATCGGGGTCAGGCGTTTCCCCTTCTCATGGAGAAAATAGGCATAAGCCAGATTGGCACCGCGACCTACCCGACCCCGAAGCTGGTATAGCTGGGTCAGGCCAAATTTATCAGACTGGTTGACAATCAGGGTATTGACATTGGGCATATCCAGTCCTGATTGAATAATGCTGGAACATACCAGAATATCGCTTTTGCTCTGAATAAAGTCAGCCATCACCTCCTCCAGCTCCCCCTCTGGCATCTGCCCGTGAGCGATGGCTATTCTGGCTTCAGGCACCAGAGATTGGAGCTGATTGGCCACATAGACTATGCTTTGCACTCGATTGTGCACAAAGAAAACCTGGCCATTGCGCTCCATCTCTCTAAGTACGGCTTCCCGCACCAGACGATCATTATATTCGGCAACATAGGTTTTGATAGGCAGGCGGTCTTCAGGAGGAGTTTCCATAACGCTCATATCCCTTACCCCCACCAGTGACATGTGAAGGGTGCGGGGGATAGGGGTAGCACTGAGAGTAAGAACATCTACCTCCTGCCTCATTTGCTTGAGGTGTTCCTTATGGCCAACACCAAAACGCTGCTCTTCATCAATGATTAACAGGCCAAGATTTTTGAATACCACGTCCTTTTGCAGCAGGCGGTGAGTGCCGATACATATGTCCACACTGCCATCAACCAATCTATCGAGGATAGCTTGCTGCTCTTTCGCTGTCCGGAAGCGACTTAATACCTCAACTCTCAATGGGAAAGCACCAAGCCTCTGACTGAAGGTGAGAAAGTGTTGCTCAGCCAGCACGGTAGTTGGCACCAGCACTGCCACCTGCTTACCATCCATCACTGCTTTGAAGGCGGCGCGGATAGCCACCTCAGTCTTACCGTAGCCCACATCACCACAGACCAATCGGTCCATAGGTTTGGCTTTCTCCATATCCTCTTTTACCTGTTTTTGAACTTCCATCTGGTCAGGCGTCTCAACATAAGGGAAAGAAGCCTCAACTTCCTGCTGCCAGACAGTATCAGCAGAAAAGTTAAAGCCAGGCACCACCTCTCGGGCGGCATAAAGAGCCAGCAGCTCCCGAGCAATTTCTTCTACCGATTCTTTAACTCTTCGCTTGGTTCGTGTCCATTCCTGGGTGCCCAGTCGGCTTAATACCGGTGGCCGTTCAGCGGCTCCAATGTAGCGGCTGATACGGTCTATCTGGTCAGTCGGGACATAGAGCTTATCACCAGCTGCGTATTCCAGAACCAGATATTCCTTCTCACTGTTATCAGTGCTCATTGTTATCACGCTGACAAATCTAGCAATGCCATGCTCGACATGCACCGCATAATCACCTGGCGTTATGTCAACAAAGAGCCGATGACGTGGCACCGGCCGTTTCTTGAGTAGCCGGCGTTGTTTGATAAAACCGAAGATTTCAGTATCGGTAAGCAGGTAGGTACTGCCATTCATAACCCAGCCCTCAGCCAGTAAACCCGACATCAAAGTTAGTGAGCCGAGCGGGGGCACTTGCTTAATTTCAGTAAGGGGTGGAGCAATAATATCTTCTTCCTCAAGTAGCTCTGATAATCGGCTAGACTGATGGCTGACCAGGATGAGCCGCTGCCTTTGGGCTAACATCTCCTTAGTCTTTTTGATGAGGGCTGGTAGTTGTCCAGCATAGCTGGGGGTGGGAGTAAAGCTTAGCTCATACCACTGTTCATCGTCAGTAATACCCCAGGCAGTAAGCAACAGGCGTTGCCTTTTCTTTGCTGCCGCCTCCAGCTCATCCCAGGTGAAATATGGCTTGGGGAAATCAGGTGGCAGCTCCCCCTGCTCCAACTTCTCGGCACGCAACTCACTAGCTTTAGCCTCCAGGTCTTCCACGGCTAGCTTAATGTTCTGAGGTTCGTCAAATATGAGAAGGCCGTCCTGGGGCAGGTAATTCAGAACGCTGTCCTGGTTGAACAGCGGAGCATAAAACTGCATGTTGCTCGGCCTCTCTTTACTGACTAACATAGCCAGTTCCTGCTTGAACTGTTGTCTTGCCTCATGGCTACAGCCAGTCAAGTCAATACTATTGATGATTGCCTCTAACTCCAGTTCGTTGTTTAACAAGGGCGTTAGTAGTTCCATGGCCGGAGCAATAGCGATAGACGACACTGCCCTTAGAGAGCGTTGGTTTGCTGGGTCAAAGAGGCGGATGCTGTCCACAGTGTTCCCAAAGAACTCTAACCTGGCGGGCAAGTCACTGGTGGGAGGGTAAATATCTATAATGCCACCACGATGACTTATCGTGCCGGGTACTTCCACCATGTTTTCTAATCTGTAGCCCATAGCCTGCCACCGGCTGAGCAGCTGAAATGGCTCAACCTCCATCCCCAACCTTATGCTATGGCTGGCAGCAATGAAATCATTATACGATGCTGTCTTCTGCATAAATGCCGGCGCAGAGGCGACAATCAAAGGGGGACCCGTCGCTGGCGTATCGCTGTCTCCAGCTATGTTAGCTAAAGCTGACAACACTTGGAGTCTTTCCAATTCGGTGGAGGGATCTGAGGCAATCCGCTCATAAGGTAAAGTATCCGGCTCAGGGAATAGCTTTACCTGGCTGGAAGCACACCAGGCCAAGAGTTGTTCATAGAGATTCTTACCGCTTTCTGGCTGCGCAGTAACCACGAGTATGGGTATCTGCAAACGGTGGTATAGAGCTGCTATGAAATAAGACTTGGCAGCATCAAGCACTCTCACCCTGGCACTGCCATTTTTCTGTTCTAGCTCACCTATAAGCTGGCGATAGGCTGGCATTTCCTCAATAAGACGCAATAGTTGAGTTAGGTCTAGCATTTTTCCTCAAACACTCCTAGAGCTAGCCAAAAACGGCTAGCCCTCAAGTGAAGTTTAACACAACACTAGCAGCTCAACAAGCTTATGCTCTCGTTCAGATAGATAGATGACACTATAATAGTGTTACTATGAGAAGAATAAGTGGAGTAATTTCTGGAGCAGTGGAAAGAATATCCGAGAAAGGAGGTCATGTCTCACTAATCATATGCACGAGCACAAGACCTTTACTGATAACATAAGACAGGTTATAATAACTCAGCATGCTCAAATCTTCTAAAGTGGGGGTGTAGCTTGGTTGCTTTATATGTAACTTCTTTAGAGAGAGGTAGCGGAAAGACTGCAATTTGCGCTGGCCTGGGTAAGCATTTGCTAAATGATGGTAAAAAAATAGGTTTCCTCAAACCGATTATCGCTGACAGTAAGAATCCACCAACGGAAGATACTGACAGCGATGCCACATTTCTAAAACATCTCTTCGCTTTAGAGGAGCCGGTAAACCTTCTTTGCCCGGTTTTTGACGATGAGAACAATCTGACCAGTAGGATTAAAGAAGCCTACACCAAGGTCTCTCAGGGTAAAGATGTGGTTATTGTAGAAGGCATTTCTAACCAGAGCCAAGCTTCTCGTGGTATAGTAGAAGCATTAGATGCCAAGGTGATTGTTGTAGAAGGCTATTCTAAAGAGTTACTAAAGGCAATAAACAGCTACAAGGATTTTGGGGGATATTTGCTGGGCATAGTATTAAATAAGGTGCCGGAAAGCCGGGTAGAACATGTACGTGGTGAGACGTCTACCCAGCTTGGTCAGGCAGGAGTAAACATTCTAGGGGTGTTGCCTGAAGATAGGGTTCTTTTGGCTCTGACTATAGGTGAGCTGGTTAAGCATATTCAAGGAGAGATACTGACTGGTGCTGAGAAATCGGCAGAGTTGGCGGAAAACTTTATGCTGGGGGCAATGGTTGTTGACTCTGGTCCAGACTATTTTGGCCGCAAAAACAATAAGGTGGTAGTGGTCAGGAGTGAGCGCCCGGATATGCAACTAGCCGCCTTGGAGACCTCAACTAAGTGTCTTGTTCTCACTGGTAATACAGAACCGCAGTCGGTCGTTCTCTACAGAGCAGAGGAGAAAAATGTTCCGATTGTTTTAGCCAGAGATGATATCACCACCATAGTGGCGAATATTGAAGATGCTCTAGGCAAAACCAGATTTAACCAAGAGAATAAGCTATCAAAGCTTAATGCAATTATGGAGCAGCACTTCAATTTTCAGGCGGTATATAAAGGGCTAGGTTTAGCCGGTTAGAAGAAGAGAATAATTCAAGTAATCGAGAATCTGTATTAACCTCATTTTTTTAAAATTTCGCTCTCCGTAAAGCACCTGTGGAATCGGAAATATGTAATCCTATATTCCTATGAGAGGCATAGTGCTGCTAAACATGTGAACAAGTATAAAATATTGATAAAACGAATATTTTGTTATACAATCTCGCTTGCACCTGGTTCAGCTTAGAGACCAGGGCTTGAAAAATCTTCTAAGGAGGGTAGGTGATTGAATGCTCTAGGGAAACATTTACTACTGGAACTGAAAGACTGCGACAGGGAGGCGTTAAATGACTTAGGCTTTCTTAAAAACACCCTGCTAGCGGCAGCTAGCGAAGCTGGTGCTACCGTCCTCGGGGAATCATTCCATCAGTTCAATCCCCATGGGGTGAGCGGGGCGGTAATCATCGCTGAATCCCATCTGTTTATTCATACCTGGCCAGAATGTGGCTATGCTGCCGTCGATATCTTCACCTGCGGGGATTCCGTGCAACCAGAGAAAGCGGCACAGATACTGATAAGAAAGCTTGGTGCTAAAAACCATTCTATGTTAGAGATACAGAGGGGGATTTTAGATATTCAGTAGGGTGGTTTGAAATAAAGATTATGGATGTAGACCCTGATAAATGGTTTTTCGATAGAGTAAGCCGGGATTTGATTCAACTGCACAGCATTGAAGAGATGCTGTATAGCAGCCAGACCAAGTTCCAATCTATTGAGGTTATTCGCACCGGTAGCTTCGGCAAATGCTTGATGCTGGATGGCAAGGTTCAATCGAGTGAGGTTGATGAGTTCATCTATCATGAGGCTTTGGTTCAGCCGGCAATGCTCACTCATCCACACCCTGAGACGGTATTTATTGCTGGCGGTGGAGAGGGAGCTACCTTAAGGGAGATATTGTCTCATAACACGGTAAAAAGGGCGGTGATGATTGACATTGATGAAGAAGTGATAGCTACTTGCAAAAAGTTTCTACCCAACCATAGCCAGGGTGCTTTTGAAGATAAACGAACCGAGCTTCACCATGTTGATGCCAGAGACTATTTAGCTAAATGTGGAGAAGTCTTCGATATAATTATTATTGATTTACCTGAGCCTATTGAAGAAGGGCCGGCTTACTTGCTTTACACTCAGGAATTTTATCAGCTGGTCCGAGAACGGCTTACTGCTAACGGGATTATCAGTGTACAATCCGGGTCAGCAAGCTTGAATGAGCTATTAAATTTTTCCTCAGTTTATAATACGCTGAAGAGCGTTTTCCCCATAGTTTGTCCTTATCAAACCGATGTCCCCTCCTTTGGTGGTCCATGGGGATTTTGTCTTGCCTCCCAAACTCTTAATCCTCTCCAGTTTTCATCTGCCGAGATAGACAGTAAAATTTCAGCTAGAGGATTAGACAGACTTAAATTCTATGACGGGCTGAGCCATCAAGGGATGTTTTCCTTGCCCAAATACCTTAGAACCGACTTATCTAAGCAAACCAGACTTATAACCGACAACGAACCTCTATATCTCTACCAGAGCTAACGCCCCCCATTTAATGACGATGGCTCCAACCCACTTCTTAGAATTCTTAACCCCAACCAGCAATTGAAGGATTTGACGAAGTGTGTAATCGGCGGTTGCCTAGAGCGATTCTAGTATTGTTGGGATTAATCTCCAGCTGGTTCACTGTGATTTCTTCCCTTCCACAATGGCTATTTCATCATCGGTAAGCCCATAGAGCCTGTAGGGCTATCTGGTCAATAAGGCTATCAGTTGCCTTGATACGAGCTTTAAGCGGAGTTAGGACGTTCACGGCAGCGGAAAATTCGCCAGATATGGTATCTCGAATATTAGATGGGCATGGGTCTGGAATAGCCTTATTTTTATTGCTTCCCATACAGTGAGCATGTTTGCCTCCTATATTCATTTAAGTTTCCCCATTGCTAGGTTGAGTTTGTACCAAGTAAGACTTTTACACACTGAATATGTCTGTGCCACAGGGAAAAGTCAAAAAATTTACCTTTCAGCTAATCATCCTATACTTCTTGACTATGGACCTCAGGTTTTTCTTAATGCATTACCCTTTTTGATAGAAATGAAGCCTGCTGTTGGAAGTTGACTCCTAGTAAGCTAATCGCATACTATTGATTAGCTCAGGATTGAAATAGCCTCACAAAAATCTAAGTAGGAAATGAAGGATTAGATAAAAAAGATTGTTAGTGGCTAGATGGTAACAGTCATAGCTATCATGGGGCTAGGCGTCCTGGCTATGAGTATACTGCAGCCCATGCTACCCCTTTACTTAACCTCCATCGGAGTTAGCCCTGAAATATTAGGCCTGATGTTTTCAGTGGCAATGGTAGGCATGGTCATTGGCGAGAGTTCATGGGGATGGGTAGCCGATAAGATAGGACTTAAGATTCCCATGAGCGTGGGAACCTTTGTTAGCGGGCTGGCAGTGTTTATCTTTGTCTTGACCCAAAATGTCCCTGTCATTTTTACCATCTTCTTCTTTTGGGGGATAGTCCGCTCTGCACTCATTGGGCCGGTCCGGGGATATATTGGAGCCAAGGCACCTCCATTGAAAAAGGCTACCTTTATGGCCACCATCGCCGTCATGATGTCTGCCTCTAGAAGCCTTGGCGCTCTCCCGAGCGGCTTTGTGGTTGATAACTGGGGATACCATGCGGTCTTTTTCATCTCCTGTGGGGTTAGCCTCCTGGGTGGCATCATCGTGATAACAAGCTTAAAGAAAGTTCAGCCGGTAAAGCCTGAACCACCAGCCATGACCCCTTCCCACACTGATGAGCTTCCGTCTCCAGGCCAGGCACTGAGTTATCGCTCCTTCAGCCTTCAATGCGTAGTAGCCGCTCTTGAATTTTGGGGGGTGGGGATTTTAATGACCTTTCTGCCGCTTTTAGCTACTCAAGTGGTGGGAGTGGGGGCTACTGAGGTAGGCATCCTCTTTACC
>SDBU01002455.1_pt1 | contig 24598 bp, 22 predicted proteins | sample 2277071 | NCBI WGS metagenome assembly SDBU01 (sample SAMN10397929, study PRJNA504765) | marine sediment metagenome | isolation source: marine sediment core GS08_GC12, 126 cmbsf | place: Arctic Ocean: Gakkel Ridge, Loki's castle | collected 2008
ATCGCAGTATTCTGATCTGTCTCCCGGGAGACACTGCTTAAATCGCGCGAGTAGGTTCTCGAACTCAGGTCTCTTCTCACGATTGGATGAACGGTAAACTTCAGGAATAGTCAACACTCCTTAATTTCATCCAGCCGGAGTAACTCTCAGTCTTTCAGTAATCAGCTGATCAGTTGTCTGCAGATGTCGAAACGCCAAAATGCGTTGGGATAGCACTATTATGCTCACTAAGAGTGACCGTAATAGTGCATGCGGGGATAGCCTTTCTCAAAACTTGAAGGAAGTACTGTCTTGCATGCCTTGCGAGCCTTGGGTGGGATTTGGCTTTGCAATAAGAAAGCTTCCCGGAGGTGGCCGTCGGAGTTACCTGAACTCCTCTGGTGCCGATTACTCTATAATCGGATCCAAACCACTACTTAGTTTTGAAGTGGATGGAAGCTTGGAAGGCGTGTGTGCACCCGATCCAAGCGACCGACTCAAGCCTAAATGCAGCTTGCTTACAGCTGTGGACACAAAAGGAGTCCATGATGTTCACAGCGAAAAAGCGCATCACTTCCCCATCACTTACATTCAACCATTTGTACCAAGATTTCTACAACCAGCGGGTATCTAGTCAAGTCTCGGAGAGAACCCATGGTCATCAATTCTCGTATCCTTGCCTAGTGTCCAATAATGTCCCAATTAGTGTTCTAAAAAAAGTGTTTCCGATTACTCTAGTCATCGGAAGCAGAATGGGAAGTTAGACAAGAAGATCTGTTTAGTTTAGGATTTTGCTAATTAGGGGAAGCCGGATCCGATCAGCAGCTGTAGATTAGAACACTCAGAACACCAAGGTGAAGAAATGGCCTCTCACAGTTATCTGTGGAGGATGGGGATCTACCGGAGTATTTCAACCACCTGGAAACCACGATCAAATTAAGTGTCCTAAAGAAAGTCTGTAATTGCATAATCGCATCTGCTCATCACTTAGAGGTCGCACGCCCATCGAGTTAGAGACTCTATGCCGTCTATGAACACCAACCAGAGGCCATAAACTCATGCTTTCCGACACTGGCATGCCCTGTGGTTAGTCGACATCAGACCTTCGATTGATCAAGTTCAATCTGTGCAAGGGTATGCCCGAGATAAGATTTCCAAGGCCGTCTACGCACCCGAGCCTAACATTGCAGATATCCTGAGGTTGGACGAAGTCATGCAAAAAGATCTAGAGAAATGGCCGCCATTATCGAAGACAAAAATAAAAGGAGTGTGACTACGCTCTCCTTCTATTTCACTTCCGCTATTTCAATCTGCCGATCAACTTTTATGTCGAAAGCCCATAGATGGATTTAGTGATTGTAAATTTTTTAGTCTCACCACCAGTTGTTGCCCATGCTTCTACCTTGACTTGCACTCTAGTTAAACCCCCGTCTCTTCCATAATCACACTTGTCTTCTCCGAAGCCCATCCAGAATTGATTTATACCATCTACTTCTGTTTCGAAACGTTTTACGTAGTTCGTGCAAGTGCCCGTACTATTTCGAATTAATGTGCCCGCGTTGTAATTGATTCGACGTGACAAACTCCATTGATCCACACCCCACCCCCATACGGATACCTTCCATTTGACGTCAATATTAATATTATCTCCTGACGGCACAATAATACCCCATGTGCCATTAATTTTTTCCCAATTCTTTCCCCACCGGGATTTCCAAGGTCTTACGGAAAGCACGACTACCAAATAAACGTCAATATCATTGATAGTCCTTGACGTTCCACCGCTTGTTTGCCCGTCAAGCATTGCTCCAATACCATCAATAAAATCCATTACCCACTCAAAACCCAGGCCAGTAGTTCCGGCGACGACATCGATGGCACCTCCAACGGCTTTTACAAATATACCAATGGGAGTATATAATCCGCCCTTTTTTATCAAATCATCGCCATAGTTCGCTATGCTTTGCCCTGCTTGTTGAACGAAGCTGACACCTGCAGCAGGTAATCCCACAAGCGTTAAGGACCCCTCTATGCTTGCGCCGAAAAAATCACCTCTCATCGCCTTGTCTATGAATTGTGATGCGTGGTAGAGAAAAGCCTGAAACGTTCTTGCTCCTGAGCCTCTCCAATCGAATGTGGTATCACTGTCGACGCCCATGCCCTTAACAGAAATCGCCAACATCATTCGATCCGCCATTGGAAGTTCATCATGCCAATGATCTTTTACAAATTCATCATATTTCATTGTCCTGCCGGGATTACCATCAGGCGGATCGCTTGGATCGTAGCTTACAGGATCACCAATTGGGTCATCGTGCGGATCATTGTAAATAATCGATATATTCCTGGTCTCATCGAAATATCCCCTCACAACCCAACTATGATCACCTTTTTCCTTTACCACGCTAACAATAAGCGGGTTTCCTCGTTTGATATTGGCTTTGATGGTGTCAAAGTCTTGGTTGTGAAGTATTCTTGCGTCCAATCCTTGATCCTGTAAATACTCCCGTATCACAGCGTAACTTTGATAATGCTTGGGCATACCTACTGGAGGAGGAGCCAAGTCTTCATCTATGTCGTAAAACACTTGTGGGATTGTTACTTCTGATGCAACCTGACTTACTGACTTATTAATACCAAAATATCGCAACACCATGCTCACACATGCGTATGAGCAATATGGAGTATCCCCCTGATGGACTAGTGGAACAGGCAATACTTGAGTGGTCACGACACACCCCCTTTCTCTACCTTCTCCATTCCAGTCTCCTCTCACATGGCGAATGTCCAGGTTTTTTATGTGTTACAAATCGCACTTGCTATAAACACACTTAGCCAGCATGTGGATCCGTTTTTTCGTCCATTTATAGATTTGTCCACTCTGCATTCAATACCTGTTGAAAATTCGGGCTGTCAGCTCGATCAGAAAACTGGGTTTCACTTCGAGGTGTCCATCCGCCCGTGTACTTGTAAATGATGTTCCCGACATCTCCAGTGATCTTCCTGTCGATGTTCGTGTTGATGCTCTGTTCGAGCACATCGAGGGTGGTATTGATTAGTGGATGCGGAAACATCCCTACCCAGTTGCTCACCCTCGCCTGATACCAGGCGGCACTACCAGCGGTGATCACGATTCGATTGGGTTTGATGCGTTCAAGGTATTCCAGACTTGTCCCGTGCATGCTGCCATGGTGGGATAACTTCAAAAGATCGCATTTGAGTTGATCCGCAGTCTCGTCTCGCTCCGCTAATCCCAGAGCATCGGCGTAAAACTCAATCTCTTCCCGGCGTGGAAATTCTTCTGTGGATTTACCCCACGAGGCAAACTCTGCATCTCCAGTCAGAATCACAAAGGAATTCCCAAATTTCACCTTTAACACGATGGAGGCATCATTCTTTCCTATGCCATATGTATCGAAGCGGTTGCGCAGATCCACGGAGGGAGCAAGGACTGCGATCCGAACGTTACCAAACTTGAATTCGCTCCCGGATCCTAATCGCAGAAACCGGATGTTCTGATTGGCCAAGATGTCAACCAGAATCTGGTTGTACTCAGGGGAATTTGTTCGGAAGCCGCAATCCCAGAATGCATTCACTCTGTTCTTCGTATTGACTCTGTCGCTGAACACGTCCATGAATCGCTTCAGCCCCCCATAATGATCGTTATGGGGGTGGGTACAGCAAGCGAACTCGATCACATAATCGGTGATCTGTACGCCATCCACTCGAACCTGGATGAGCGCATTGAGATAGTCCCGGATCAGTCCCCGATCATCCGCCTTTTTTGCTCCAAAATCGATAACCCCGAAGCGTGCAATCGGCGATAAACCATCATCAGGAAACTCCAGGATGGTCGCATCCCCGTGGTTGACGTTGACGAAATGGACACGTAGATCACGATTACTTGGCATCGCCGCGCTCCCTCATGACTGCTAACACTCGGTTGTAGATATCCTTCGTCAATTTCCTGGCCTGAGAGGTGAAGTCAGTCCAGCGTGCCCCCTTCAGTTCCACAAGCCCCGAAATATCCGGCAGGTCTCGAACTTCTTGAGCTGCTTTCCAGATCTGGGTGAATGCATCCACATCTTCTACGACTTGGAGTAACACCATATCCTCCACAATACGTCGATCTTCCTCGGATACTTTAATTCTGGATGCATCGGCAATAAGGTTCCGATGTAGCAACGCTTGGAGCAGCAACGGCTCAGTCGTCCATCCCTCTAACATGAACTCATCATCATTTTCCCAAAATCCTAAATCGTCCTGCGGGAGCTCATAAAGGGTATGAATGGGTTTCTTGAAATAATTGGTTGGGAAATCCTCCCTCGCTGGTGTGACATTCACATCAACCTTTCCCGCCGTGTCGGAATCCAGGCTCGGATTGATCAGTTTTCTTGTGATGTGCCAACGGTAAACTCTCAATGTTTCCATCCTTTTCCTAAACTAGACAGATATTCCTTTTTCGGATCCTGTCCGATCATGCATTTGGCAGGAGGAATTCCCCCAGAGCCGTCGAATGACCTCTTATCACCCTGTAATATCAATCACACGGTGCAGTGATGGACGAAGGGATACCCAGGAATCATTTGAAGGTGAGATACGTCTGGGATAGATCCCTAGGGTCCTCCGATATCGAACTCCTTAAGTGTTTTTGGCTCTACTTCGAATGATTGCTCCAACCCGCTGTTGACACCATTAATAACTTCTACCTCCAGCGCTCGGATTTCCAATGGCTCGGCAAAAAATACCGTAAATGTCGCCATCGGCATGACCGCTGTTTCAGGATCTCTCGCACCTACGGTATGCACTTCGCGTGGATTTTCCACGGAAACTGCGGAAAGCACTTTTCCCTCCCAATCGAAGACCCGCACGGCGACATCACGACTCTGAATGATGGTCGAACTCGGTGTGCCGAAGGTTCGGTACATAATAATCTCGTAGCCCGCATCACTGGCAACAAATCTTGCCGCGAGTACAGGTACTGGATCATACAAGATGAACTCCGTTTGAATTTTTCCTGGATCCGCTATTGGGGTATTGTAGTCATCGAGAACACGCCCTTCTTCACATCCAACCAGAAAGAGACAGGCGATCACTATCCATATCTTCTTCATCATCATTACTCCAGCTCCGTGTAAAACCATCGGATGCGGCGTATACACGTTCGCTCGAAGTCTGGCATATTGGCATCATCATCGTTGTACATGATGCATTGCAGTGAGCTCGGTTCAGGCCGCCACCAACTTCCCTCAATATTCTGACAATCTGCAGCCTCCCAGTTATTATCGATATTGTATGCCTCACAATCTTCCTGGGAGCTGTAATTGTTGTGATGTGGATCCGAAGATGTTCGATGGCCTCCACCGTTATACTCATCGGATAACCCAAAGGCAGCATGGCCGCTTTCGTGAACTGCCGTTCCGATATTTGTTGGTTCCGTACCAAAGTTGCCCCCGCTTGCCCAATCTCGTTTAATGGTCGTGTGGATGATCGCGGCATGATCAATGATTGGGGAATTCTCGACCCCTGATGGGATGTCCATATCCAGAATGCCGCTATCGTAGTCGCTGATAAAACCGCTCTCAGGTGAGTAATAAAACTGCCAGTAAACCTTGCCTTCATTTACACCGTTATTGATATGGTATCCATCGAAGATAAGGTACTCCAGATCGTCAAGCATATCTCGTGCCTGCCCGTAATCGGTTTCATCGGCGATGAATGCTATATCAATCCGATTCGCAGGAGCTCCATTCACCCAAATCGGGATCGGCGAATTACCATAGGGCCAGGATCCAGCCGCGAATGTCCATTGCTCGTTCTTTTTGTTCCCATTTACGTCGAAGACCTCGACGATATACGTTACGAACGATCCTGCCGGGAAGCCTGAAATGGAATGTGTCTTATCGATTGATGTAGTATCAGCAGGAAAATTCCATGTATTAACCAGCCCCCAGGTTCCACCGGTTCGCTGCCTGGCAGATCGCATTCCATTGTTGATGTAGAGCTCATACTCGTAGACGTAGAGGTCTGCCCTTTCTATCCCATCAGAATCTTTTGCAGTGACATTGAACTCTACCGCGATGTTGTCTGCAGGATGGAGCGGTTTGTAGCGCGTCGTCATCGTCATCCTACCTGTGCACCCAGTTAGAACTATCGCAAGTATTAACAATACTCCCGCTCGGATTGTTCTTAATTGGCATGATTCTGAAGCAAGCATAACGAGATCCTCTCTTTCTGGGAGCATGGAGATTCCCTGTTTTTGGGCGAATGTTCTTCCCATTGAGTCATTCCAGAAATAACAAAAGCCCGCCTCCTTCGAAGTCGGGCTTTTTGCTTCAATGAGAGTGCCTGGCTCCCCACTACGCCGAGGCTATTCCGTTTATATAAGCATCATAGCAAATACTTCTCAATTAATTCTGAACGCAATCATTATGAAGGGATTTCGGAAGTTTAAATCCAGGATTTCTTACAGAGAGAATTTTACTAAAGCTTCCGATCATGACAATACTCGAAACCAACCCCCTACTCTACTTCCTGCATTGCCGAAAACCTAATTTTCGGCCTTTGTTAACAAGATAAACTCCTTCGGTGATGCCGGCGAGTAGTCCAAAGTCATACCCCTTGGCTATGGGGTTAAATTTTCAGCTACCCTCCTAATCATCTCCACTACTTCTTTAGGTGTCCCAATGTTGGCCCCAACATGCCGGGCGAGATCGGGCCTGCCCAGGAGGTGTTTCCTGTCAAGCGTAACGAGTGGTTCAACTTTCGCCATCTTTGCAGCCGCCGCTATGGGTGCGTCTTTAAATGCTGTCTACTCAGCTGCCTCTAGGACTTGCCTCTTAGTGGGTCGGACGATCTCATAAGGAACACTCTCCAGAACGAATTCCAGGACAGACAAACTCTTGGGCGCGCTCTCAGCCAGGTTCCTTCTGGTTTCCACCAGCACGAGTTAGCTGAGCACCAGATCAACGTCTCCCCTGAGAACCATTAGGATAAGATCTCGAGAGTGACCGCGAGACGAATAGGCCGCTGAAAAGAACACACTAGAATCAATGAAGACTCGAGTCATTCGTGGTCAGGATCCGTAATGTCGTATTCTTCCTCAATAAGATTCGCGCGGATCTCTCGCCCCCTCTCAATCAGCTCTTCGATACTGAGCCCCTTCTCCTTGAGGGCTTCGCCGATCTCGTCCAATGCTGCCGATACGACGATCTCGGCTGGCTTAATAACTACTCCACCCTCTGTCTCCACAAAGGTGACGAGATCCCCCTTTTTGAGGTCTAGCTTCTCCCGGATCTCCTTAGGGATGGTTACCTGTCCCTTCTCCTGCACTCGAACGGCGGGAATTGGCATATTGACCTTCCTATTCATGAAGTCATACTATCATGCTTTATGACCTTACTCTAACATGAACCAGGATTAAATGTCAATCTCGGAAAACGATTGTCTGGTGACCAAGGTGTATACTCAGCCGATCCGGTTATCCCTTCACACACCAACCTCAGTCAGCGGTTCCCTCATCAAGGCATTTCGCTCCATCGGGAGAAACCGAATGGAGAACATCCTCTGACCCCGCCAGAAGATCTCCCATCCAGGTTCCCTCCACACTTAGTCTCTCTCCTGATCACAACCAAGAAGTCAAGTCAAGTCAACGCCAAAACTGATTGTGATAAACCGCTATGGTGTGTACTCAGTTTCCTCACATCGTGGACAAGGGGGCAGGGTGTCTGAATCGTCGTCGAGAGTGACGGACTGGCCACATTTGTTGCATATGTACGTTCCCCTTCCTGGTTTTTCTCCGGTAGTTGACATATTAATACTCCTTTGGTTTTTGCTTGGCTCGTGTTGGTGTTGTGGCATTAAGCGTCAGCCTTTACGTTGACACTACTAAAAAAGATTCCATAGATAAATAATATCTTCATGATCAACACCTCTTGTCTAGGCAAGCGATTAATCTCTTCCATCATACCATCGTCTTTTACCGATACGCCGCCGGCAAGTTCGTTGAACGGCTCTCCGACGAGGCCAATTTAGTCGATCCAACCGAGGTTAGGTCTTATCATACCAGCGCGTACATGGTGAGTTTTCGCGAGCGAGGTCTGTCTGACGGTTCAGTTCTTGCGCACACGCGCGCCGTCCGTGCCTTGGTCAGCTTTTGGCAATCCGACGGCTGGATTCCCGAGACCATCAAGATGAGGATTGACCTTCCTAAAGTTGACCGAAAGTTTCTACACATTATAGTTACACATAAACTTGAGCTTGCTTTCCTCTTTGCTGTCACTAGAATGATGGATGACAATTTGTCTCTCAAAGTTATTGAGGAAGGTTTCTATGTCCAAGGATTATATGAAATTGATCCAAGGATCAATGTTCGAGGAGGATTACCTGGTTCGAACCCTAGGGAGAGTTGCTACCTATGCTCATACTGCACTGACAGAATTGGTGGCAAATGCTTGGGATGCTGGGGCGTCAAAAGTCAATATTACGTTGCCTGAAGAGTATGGACATGTCTTATCCGTAGAAGATGATGGTTGCGGGATGACGTCTGATCAATTTCGACGCCGATGGTTGACCCTAGGGTATGACAGAACGAAACATCAAGGCAGACAAGCGGAATTTCCTCCAGAACGTAAAGGTTGGAGGCGTCCGGCTTACGGCAAGAGAGGAATCGGAAGACATGGGTTACTATGCTTTGGTCCATAATATGTTGTTGAGACACGAAGAGATGGTCAAGGAAATCGCTTTACGGTAACAACATTGAGTGGGACTGATCCATTTGGCTTGATTGGAGAAAAGAGTTTTACTGCTGAAGGTCACGGAACTAAATTGACTGTAGAAGTGACTCGAAATTTACCTGCTGAAAAATCAATTATTGATGTCATTTCTGCACGGTTTCTCCATGATCCTCAATTTATTGTGTCCGTAAATGAAAAGTCAATCCCTTTAGCAGAACATAAGGGTCTTATCGATAGCAGTAAGCTTAAAGTAACGGATAAAGTAAGTGCGGATGCCTTTTTCATTGATTCGACGCGTGCAGCAAAAACAACTTGGCATCAAGGAATTGCATTTTGGGTGGGAGGACGTTTGGTTGGTCAGCCATCTTGGACAATAGGGAGACACATAGTAATCGATGGACGGACGCACTTAGCTAAGCGTTATACGGCAGTAATTAAATCCAACGATCTTTTTGACGATGTTTTACCGGATTGGTCTGATTTTGAAGATAGTGAAGTTATCGAAGCCTTATATGAGGTGGTGGCCGATTATGTAGATCGGCAATTCCGCATTGTTTCAAGAGCTCGAACTGAAGAAACACAAGAAGTTGTATTACGTGAACATAGAAAAGCTCTACGGGATCTTTCGCCTTTAGCTAAATATGAAGTCTCGGAATTTATTAAAGACTTGGCCACAAAACAGCCTATTGTACAGCGAGAAACTATGTCCGTTGCGGTTAAAGCAGTTATCAATCTTGAGAAATCGCGCGGAGGAGATGCTCTACTCCAAAAGTTGGCTGATCTTTCAGAAGAAGACATTGAGGGGCTTGATCGACTTCTTAGTGAATGGACAGTAAGAGATGCTCTGACAGTATTGGATGAGATTGATCGAAGAATTTCGGTTTCTGAAGCAATTAGTAAACTCTGCGCTGACAAGAAGACCGATGAGTTGAGGACTCTTCACCCACTCGTTACTCAAGCGAGATGGCTTTTTGGACCGGAATTTGACTCACCGGAGTATTCTTCCAACAAATCTCTCAGAACGGCGGTAGAGAAAATTTTTGGAGCGAAGAGAGATAAAGATGCTTTCATCAACCATAGAAATCGGCCTGACCTTGTTATCCTTAATGGCTCTACTCTCTCCGCTGTAGCAACTGAACAATTTAACAGCGAAAATGTATTAACAAAGATGCGCGATGTTCTCCTGATTGAGTTAAAACGCGGTGGAGCAAAGATCGGCAGGGATGAAATGACTCAGGCCGATCATTATGTTCAAGATCTATTAGGTAGTGGTTTACTTGACGGTTCCCCATATATCAGGGCCTTTGTTGTGGGTCATGAAATAGATAATAGGATACAAACTGTAAAAACCTTGGGGGAAGCTCCTATTTTGGGTCGAATTGAGGCTGCAACTTATCTTCAATTAGTTAGGACGGCCAATCAGAGACTTTTCCACCTTCAGAATCGGCTCACAAAACGTTATGAGAAATTATCAGGTATTGACTTACTTGAGAAAGTATTAGGAGAGCCTGACCAACTTGCACTTAATCTTGATGCACATAATGAGGAATAATTGATATCAACTGTATGCATGAATGGATCTTTCCAAATTTACGATCGTACGTTCGGATTTTCTCCTTTTTCTTAAATCTCCCCATTAGAATAATTAAACAATACTTCTGGAAGAATTTAATTGTTTGGTTATGGTTGATCACTCGAAATTCGAATCGTCAATCTTGTAACCTACGTCTGTAAATATGATGAAGCGATTACCAATGGACTTGCTCTTTCGAATAAAACTTACATACAACAGCGATACTGGCTCGTTGAAGCTGACGCCGTCCCTGCTGGATGCTTCATTAGATCTTACGGACTCTGCGCAGGTGCGGACCGAATAGCAAGTTGGTGAAAAGCATCAGACTGCGCGAAAATGAATTCAGCATCATGGTCACCACCGTAGTCATAGCTTGCTGACGCCAACCACCTTATCATCCCTATTCCAGGAGAGAGCATGGCAGCACCAGTAGAGGTAGAGCAGCTCGTTGAGCGATTCAGTCGCAACCTGGACGCGTACAAGCGCGATGAGTATAAAGAAAGCCGTGTACGCGTCGAGTTCATCGACCCCTTCTTTGAAGCTCTCGGCTGGGACGTGCGCAACGTTCACGGCTACGCCGAACAGTACAAGGACGTGGTGCACGAAGCAGCCCTCAAAGTGGGCGGTGAGGCCCGTGCGCCCGACTACTGCTTCCGTATCGGTGGAGTGCGCAAGTTCTTTCTGGAAGCCAAGAAGCCGTCGGTCTCGGTAAAGGGCGATGTGGCTCCGGCCTACCAATTGCACCGCTACGCCTGGAGCGCCAAACTGCCGCTGAGCATCCTAACAGATTTTGAGGAGCTTGCCGTCTATGACTGCCGCCAGCGCCCCAAGCCCCAAGATAAAGCCAGCGTGGGCCGAGTGATGTACCTGACCTATGATGAATACGTCGATAAGTGGGACGACATCGCCAGCATCTTCGCCAAGGAGTCAGTGCTCAAGGGTTCATTCGATCGGTACGTGCAGGAGGTCAAGAGAAAGCGCGGCACCGGCGAGGTAGACGCCGAGTTCCTGAAAGAGATCGAAGGCTGGCGTGACGTTCTCGCTCGTAATATCGCCCTGCGCAACCCCAGAGTCTCGGTCCACGAGCTGAACTTCGCCGTGCAGCGCACCATCGACCGGATCATTTTCCTGCGGATATCCGAGGACCGGGGCATCGAGGATTACGGGCGTCTGCTTGCCCTCACCAACAGCCCCCACATTTACAAACGGATGCACGACCTTTACCGGCAAGCCGACGAGAAGTACAACGCCGGTTTATTTGACTTCCAGGACGACACACTAACCAAAACGCTGACCATCCAAGACAAGGTCCTCAAGCCGATCCTGACTGGTCTCTACTATCCTCAATCCCCCTACGAGTTTTCGGTGCTTCCTACCGATATCCTGGGACAGGTTTACGAACAGTTCCTGGGCAAGGTCATCCGCCTGACGCCCGGTCACAGAGCCAAGGTGGAGGAAAAGCCCGAGGTTAGGAAAGCCGGCGGCGTCTACTACACGCCCACCTACATTGTGGACTACATCGTCAAACAGACAGTAGGCAGGCTGGTCGAGGGCAAGACGCCGCTGCAGATCAGCAAGCTGCGCATCCTCGATCCCGCCTGCGGTTCCGGCTCGTTCCTGCTGGGTGCATACCAATACCTGCTGGACCATCATCGACGGTGGTATGAGGCCAATGATCCAGCCAAACATGCCAAAAAGAAGAAGCCGGCTGTATATCAGGGGCAAAATGACGGCTGGCGGCTGACGACTTCCGAGAAGAAACGCATTCTGCTCAACAACATCTACGGCGTGGATATAGATCGGCAGGCGGTAGAAGTGACCAAACTCAGCCTACTTCTCAAGGTGTTGGAAGGAGAAAGTGGGGAGACGCTGGGACAGCAGTTGATGATATGGCGCGAGCGAGCCCTTCCCGACCTGGGGAACAACATCAAGTGCGGCAACTCGCTCATCGGACCGGATTACTTTGAGGGGCAGCTAATACCCGACGAAGAAGAGATGCGAAGGGTGAATCCCTTTAACTGGGAGGGGGAGTATTCGGAGATCATGGCGGCGGGCGGGTTTGATGCGGTGATTGGAAATCCGCCGTACGTACGCATTCAGACAATGAAAGAGTGGGCACCGGTCGAGGTGGAGTTCTATAAGCAGATATATACGGCGGCTAGCAAGGGCAACTATGATATTTACGTTGTCTTTGTAGAGCGAGCGCTGCAATTGCTTAATACTAAAGGCCGAATGGGATACATCCTTCCGCACAAGTTTTTCCAAGCGAAATATGGACAACCTCTGCGTGGCTTAATTGCCGAGGGGAAGAACTTAACAGAGATCGTCCATTTTGGCGACCAACAAATCTTTTCCGGTGCAACAACCTATACCTGTTTACTCTTTCTGGATAAGGGAGGTAATAAGCAGTTTAGTTATGTGAAAGCTCACGATCTGAATGATTGGCGATCCGATGGCAAAGCTATCGAGGGCAAGATTAAATCCGAAAAGGCAACAGAGAGTGAGTGGGTTTTTATTGTTGGACCTGGAGCAAGATTGTTTGAACGATTGAGCGAGATACCGATAAAGCTTGGGGATGTAACTTCTAAAATCTTTCAGGGACTTGTAACAAGTGCTGATCCTGTATACTTGATGGATCCTATTGATCCTGAGAAGGAAGGGTATGTAACAGTCAGATCTAAGGCTACTGGGAATGATTATGCGCTAGAAACAGAAGTCGCCCTACCTCTTTGTAAAGGGTCTTTAGATATTCGCCGTTATGTCGCGACTCCGTCTAAGCGAGTTCTTTTCCCTTATGATGCCGAAGCCTCAGCCAAGTTGGGAAAAACGATTCTAATTCCTAAAGGTGAATTCGAAATCCGTTTCCCTAAAACATGGGAATATCTCAAAGAGAACTACGACACCCTGCGTAACAGAGAAAAAGGTAAGATGCGACATGAAGGTTGGTATGGCTATGTTTATCCAAAAAGCGTCTCATTATTCGTAAAACCAAAAATTTTGACCCCTTCGATTGCTTCTAGTGCCTCTTTCGCTATAGATTCTATTGGAGAGTTTTACTTTGTAGGTTCAGGCGGTGGTGGCGGTGGAGGGTATGGCATCATTCTCCAAGATTGGTGTCCGTTATCCTACCAGTATTTGCTCGGTCTACTCAACTCAAGTTCACTTGATTTCTACCTAAAGCAGATTACGACACCATTTCGGGGTGGTTACTATGCATACAGTCGTCAATACATTGAACAACTCCCAATCCGCATTATCGACTTCGATGACCCAAAGGATGTAGCTCGCCACGAAAAGATGGTCGTCCTGGTGGAGTGCATGCTTGACCTGCATAAGAAACTAGCTGCGGCGGAAATCCCGGATGATAAAGAGCTATACGAGCGCCAAATCGAATCCACCGATCACCAGATTGACGCGCTGGTATACGAGCTGTACGGACTGACGGAGAAGGAAATTGCAATAGTGGAGGGCGCCTGACGCCTTCCTGACACCCCCCCCGCAGGTTACCAACGATATTCCTCTTCACCCTGGGTTGCTCAACTCCCCGGGCATGCTCACAACACAGCCGGAAAACTTGTGGGAGGGTTAATCCGAATCCGCCCCATTAGTTTTAAGGAATCTAGTATGCAGAGGGCTGTTCGTGTTTGTGTCAATTGGTGCGATCTTGACGGAGGTTGTTGATACGAGAGGCGATTTTTCCACGTATAAGATTTGTGATTGCGTTCGAGCGTACGATGACTGTCCGGGCACGAGGGGTTGGTAGTCGCTCTTGAACATAGCGCGCCTTTTGGTTGAAGAAACACCTTCTCATATGTATAATTTTTATAATTAATATCGACATCCAAAACAAAGACTCTCGGTCCATCTGGACCAAGAACTCCGTCGGCGTGACGATCGGGATCCTTTTAAAGACCTCAAGCTCAACAAATCACCGTCTCCGCTGATGATCGCATCGGTCTCGCAATAGGCGGCGACTTCAGGCTGGCTGGTGATCAAGTTAATTATGCAGCTTAGTCCTACAAGGCTGCCCAAATTTGAGCTGTCACATAAAGGACCAGTCCAAGTAACAATAAGCCGGTGTGCCAACTGATCCAACAACTGTATTCAAAGGGTCGAGTGTATGTCCTGGTGGCATCTATGGCATCAAGGAGTTCATTTATAGATTCTTCAACCCTCTGTTCCTCGGTTTTTGTCAGGCCAAAGGCCTCTGCCTTCTTCAGAAGGACAAAGGTCTGGTCCTTGATAGCCAAGTTCCAATCGGCTGCCCAAGCATTTAACACTCGCCTCATTGTAATAACCGCAATGATCAGAGAGAACAAGAATGCCAACATACTGGCTCCTACAACGAACCGGGCCGTTCCCACCAAGGAATGGCTTTGGCTGCCAATCCAGATCACTGAGGCGACCGTGATTGTGGTGGTCCACTTTATGAAGTCAATGATCCCCTTGAGGAATGACTCGCTGGAGTGTTTCTCTGTTACTCTAGATTCGGTTACATCCTTCTCCGTGAGCATGGCACGCCTTCTTGATTGTCCCCTCTCTTGGAAGCTACTCCCTTCCTAGTTCCACATGAGCTGAATTTCTCGGGAACACGAACCCCCTTACACTGAAATCTCTAGGGGCACTTTCCCCTCTTGCGCAAGCTTGAAGAGCGAGGACTTCGGAATCGGCAGATACTCCGCTGCTTCATCAATCGTCAGAACAGGCACCTCGTTTATATTCATTTTGAGCCTCTCTTCCAAGAGAATGTCAATGGCGCCCCCAATTGTGGACAAAACGTATCTTTTATTGCTTGTTATTTGCGATTGACAGTTATTAGACTAAAAGAATTAAGGAAAAGGGGAAATCCCCTGTTGGTACTTGGGTAAAAGAAACCAACTAAACTATCTTGATCCTGCAGCAATCTAGGGAAAAACCGGATCTGATTACGCTAATAAGCGGAAGCTACTTGAAGATTCCTGAGCCGATATCAGACCTCGCCAAAGTAGCTACACGCCCAGACGTGTGGTTGATTGCTAAGGCGACGCGACTCAAGAATCACTTTTCTCATAAGTTATTTGATGCTATGATCGACACGTAGGGTCGTGATACTCTGCATTCAACCCCGGTCTGTCCCCCTCAAGTCGGGGGGTTCTTTTCTAGATAGTGGAACCATGGAATAATTAGTAGCTAGGCGAGTTCAGGAGGAAAGCCCAAGGCCGTTCGAGAAAACGAGGATGCAATTCGTCGTCTTAACGAGAGAATAGAGGAGATTGAGTACTGAATTCGCTGGATCGCAATGATGGTAAAATCTTACCCTCTACCATAGGTGCGTGTATTTCTGTGGCATGTCACACACATGGCCACTAGGTTACCGAGGTGATCCCCTCCACCAGCTGATCTGTGATGGGCATGCCAACTACCACGCAGCGAATGCGTGCACCTTGAACCCGCCCTATGATGCGAGCATACCCTCATTTTGCATTCGCATCGACCTTTCGCCCGTTCTTTAAGTTTCTTTCGTGTTGATTCCGAAATTGCCATTTTGCCCCTCTCTTTCTTAACTTATTTTACGGATCGCAATTTAGAGCTCAAATGAATAGCATTCTGACCCTGTCGTTTGATCCATCGAGTGGATATGCGGCGCTCATACAACACTTCAACATCAGATCCCGGCTAACGATCAATTGGCCATGGAGTAGGCTTTGGAGGTTCTTGCCGTCCAAGTAACCCGCCTATCTCGACTTTCATCTCCTCAATTTTATCCATGGCGCACATTACGGCTTGCCCCCCAGGTCCCCACGCATCAGGACAATCTTCTTCGTCCCGTCCTTCATCTTGGCATTCCTTTAAAGCTGAGAGATATTCAACCGTTGCGTTGAAACATGGATCCTCTGAGATTGCTATCGCCCCTAGTGGTGGACAGATCCCATCAACTTCTTCTTTGAATCTTGTAAGATTAGCTTCACTAATTTTCGTGTGAGGGCGCTTTGCTAATCCCATGCTCAGGATCAGTATGCCCAAGATCGCAACCGCATCTTTTTGTTCATTGCTTAGGCCTTCTAAGGGCTTGAGAAGTTGTGGTGTTGCGGTAACAATCTGGAGGATGCTCTCAGCCAGTGATTCTCTTGCATCTTGCAGTTTCTTTCTTTCCCCTTTTTCCATTAAAGTTCCTCCTCAGAATCTTTATGCCGCTTATTTTTTTGGCTCCTCGCTGTTTCATGTGGGTAAGTTGAACTTAAGCTGTCCAGCGATGAGATAGGCCATGGTGATGAGATTACGGTTTGTTCGATATCCACGTGCACGTGCTTTGGCAGCCTGTATGAGACTGTTGAAGCCCTCCAGCAATCCAATGGTGATCACGCTGTCGAACCAATTAAGGACACCTTCCCAATGACGCTTGATGGTCTTTGCGGCCTGAATAATGGGTTCCAGACGACTGTGAGTGGCCCAGAAATACCAGCGCTTCAGGAAGGCTTCCCCAGCCTTACGGTCGGGTTGTGCAAAGAGTTCTTGAAAGGTCAGGCGGATCTGATACGCTCTGGCTGTCTTCAGGTTGTGGCCTGTCAAGGAGTCCATCTTGCGACGCTGCTTAGCGGTCAGATTAGTGGGGTTCTTGAGCCACAGGTAGCGCGTATTCTTCAGCACATCCGTGTTTTTAGCCTCCATACGGCGGACCTCATCCACGGCCTGGTTCATGATCTTCATGATGTGAAAACGATCAAAGGTGATCTCCGCATTGGGAAAGGAAGACTTCACGCCTTTGATATAGGCAGGCCACATATCACAGCAGATCTGGCGGACCTGATCGGGGTCGCACCCGTGGGCACTCAGGTCGACTGCAAAGGCACTGACGGTGCCTTGATCGTGCCCTTCCGCCCCGTACAGGAGACGTTTTTCGTCCAAATCGAAGAAGAGACTGATGTAATTGTGCCCTCTGCGGCTGGCCGTTTCATCCATGCCAACACGGCGCACCTCAGAGAAATCAGCCTCCCTGCGGGCTTCTTCGACATGATGGTGAAGAACACGCCAGATGCGGGTATCGTGCTCGCCAACCATGGCTGCAATGGCCGCCACAGGCATCTCGCGAGCCATGATCATGATCAGAGCTTCAAACAGCGCCGTGAAGCCGCTGCGGGAGCGTGTCCAGGGCAATTCCACGGTCTTGATACCGCACCCCTGGGGACACTCAACTCGTGGAACCCGGGCATGCAGATAGGTCTCATGTTGAAAGAAGTTCAGATGACGCCATGTTCGTTCCTGCGTATCGTGTGCTTTGGCACCTTCTGCTCCACAGTCCGGGCAGGAGAATGTGCTGCCAGGTTCGAAATCGATGGTGATATCCAGACGTTTCTCTTCAACGGAGAAACGATCTTCGGTGACCTTCCATGGAGCTGTTAGACCGAGCGCTGCTTCTAATGTGGATTGATTCATGGCTGTTTTCTCCGCTACGAAAGTATGGGAACCGATCTTGATTCTAACCGAACTCAAAAGCTACTTAATTCAGTTTACCCATACTAAACAGCGAGGAACCATTTTTTTGAATACTGAGCGCCGCATTTTCCGTTTCCGCATGACCGTCCTCCCCGTTGATCAATGCGAATATTACAGCCCGACTTCAAGTGAAGTCGGGCTGTTTGCTTCGATGATGCTGCCTGGTTCCCCACAACACCAAGGCTTTTTCGCTCCCCCTGTCATCCGGGTGAGATTATTTAATGTCTTGTTTAATGATACAGGAAAATAGATTTTCCTTCAACCAACATCATGAGCGACAGTCAAGGTAAAAATAAAAACGAAAAAGATCCCTAAGAAGAGGGCAGCTATATGTCGAAATGACACTACGCCTAAAATGATCAGGTCTCAATCACCTCCCCACACCTCGGGCACATCAACGACAACCCCAGCTTCGCCCGGTTCCGGTGGTCATTTGTCGCTATTTACCATTGATCGAGAATTGACCTTCTCGAAACCTAAACCTTACGATCCGGGAACGTTTATATAAGCACAAGGCTATCGGGCAAAAGTTTCATTTTAAGCTCCCATTATTCATGATTATCCTCCCCAAGCCTTAGCATTACCATGATAAAACCAATAACAGCACCACCAACAGCGAATAGTTTAGGGTCGGCTCGGAGATCAATCCACAGATAAAAATACCAAACAATCAATCCGAAAATTGCCCACATTCCAGCCATGAGGAGTGCAGCTCCAAATCTTTTCATCAGGTCCCCTTTAGGTCCGGGATTTCTGCTTCTAGGCTACAGCGTATGCTATTATAAGTGCTGTGGGCATCGTGCGATCGATAAGGAGAATGGAGTGATGGAAGATAGTTGGGGATATATCTGGGAGAAGGCTCATGAGTTGCTGAGTGACGCTTTCCTGCTGGATGGGTCGCTGGCAGAGCGACTACAGAAGGTTAGGGCTGATAGGTTATTGTATCTTCTGGGGAAAACACCGCCCGACGAAGAGACGAAGAAGCAATTTGAAGAGATGAAAGCTCGATGGCTCGATGATGTTGAACCGGAGATGGATGAGCTGGAGGTTGCAGATTTTGGCCGAGATCTTCTATCGCTGATATGGAAGATCGATCAGAAGTACATAGAAGAGAAGTCAAAAACCTCTTAGTGGAGCCTTGATCTTTGGAGTTGAGAGACCCTCGATCAGAGGGTCTCTTTTCGTGGGTAGAAGGGGTATTCTCGAAAGGGATATAACGCCCACGGGGAAGACCTCCGCTATGAGCTTGCTATTGCAAACGGACAGCGTAGACTATTCTTGAAACCTTTGAAAGATAAACAGGAGGGATAATCATGTCCGACATACCCGATAGAGCAGCCTACAACGTATTCAAACTCTCTGTAGCATTTGCGATACTTCTGGCCGGTTGTGGACCTACCCCCGAACCCATCACAACTGTTGAGCAAATTGAAGTAACTCGCGTTGTAGAGGTTGAAAAGATTGTGGAAGTGGAAGTAACTAAAATCGTTGAAGTGGAGAAGATTGTGGTAGTTACTGCTACTACATCTCCAACACCAACAGGACCAACTGCAACTCCAACCCTTGCGCCTACTCCAATTATTATGACTGTGCTAGGTCAGTATCTTGTGCCCGAAGAGATGCCAGTTGGACAATGGAAGATGTACAACGTAAACAGTCCATCAACGACTTGTCGAGCTCGATTCTTTTCTAATTTAAACCCCACCGTTGAAAATTCAACGGACTGGTATAGCGGAGCAGGTACTCAGTATTTTTTGGTTACTGGAACTTCACCCTTAGTAGAGTTGCTTGGCAGAGGTTGTACTTGGGAACGGATTTCAGACTAAACACCACAATATCGGAATACACAGCGACACAACCTCGACTCATGCTATCATGTACCAAATGGCCACCGCCTGGGCTCGCCCCCCTCGAGTCCGGTTCCGGTGGTCATTTGTCGCTCCTTACCATTGATCGAGAACGGGTATTCTCGAAAGCGGTAGGCTCACTCAATTGGGAATAAAATGGATAATCACCCAATTAAAGAATGCCCAGGCTTATCCCCCTCAGGTTGGGGGCACTCTATCCTACTTGTATTTACTCTCCCAAAGTAATACTCTATATCTAGGTCTACTTATTTTTATAGGGGGCTTCCTATTTCCTCCCCAGCTGTATCTCACTGTCATACTGCCCAGCATAATACAAGGAGACTTTAACGACATGGCAATTATTGAGGCTGAATTTGATAATGAAAAGGAGTTGGATGTTTGGGTTAGAGATAACCTTGATACATTCCTTCCCAGCTCGAAATATCTCGCCCCCTTTCAAGTATGCACAATCTCAGGTAAAAGGGGACTACCAGATGGTTTTGCCTATGATCTTGTTAATAAAGAATGGTATTTGATCGAAGCCGAACTTTTGTCTCATGGAGTTTGGCCACATATTGCAGAACAAATCACTCGATTTGTGGTCGCGATTCAAAATCCCGAAACACGCCGATTGATTAGAGATCATTTTTTTGAATCAATCATTGAGAATGATTTCATGGAAGAAGCTTCAGAATTATTAGACACAACACCCGAACGCCTTCTCCAACAAATTGAATTATTTATTGAAGGCACCGATCCTCAAGTAGTAATTTTCATCGACGACACAAACCAGGATCTTTATGATATGGCTCATGCCTTATCTGCACAGATAAAGATATTTCGAGTAAAAAAATTCATCGTAAATGGAAATATCGAGTATCACTCACCTGATCAAAATGTTCCTGTTTTAGTTACTGAGCGACCTGTTGAGCAGGGAGTCCCTATTTCTGAATTTAATGTTATTGAGACTATGGGTGGAGGTGATCTGGATAGGACTACTGCTAGATTTAAGTGCTATCGAATGTCGGATGGAACTGTCATCCATATAAAAAGATCGAAATATCATGCTCGCCACGATTATTATTGGTATGGGATAACACCTACTGCATTAGATAATTGTGCTTCGAATGGGATAACTCACATCGTGTTCGTTATGGGCGGAGAAGGATTTGCCTCAATACCCCTCAAAATTGTTAATGAATTCGTCGTAAACACTCGGACCTCAGACAATGAAGATGGCTCAGTACGACATTACCATTGCCTAATAACTCCTGGCCCAGATCCTGAGCTATATTACTCTCAGGAGATTCCTAGATTTGATCTTGCTGAGTTCTACCAGCAAATCCTATAGGCCAGCATGAATTAACTGTTCGCATTTCTGCCGAACACATGAACAAATAATTCGTAGCATTAACATGCCAAGGCAATAACAATCATGGACAGAGAAGATAATCAAATCCAAGAACGCCCTTTTGAGCTGTCAAGCTATATTATTTGGCTTCAAGAATATTTAGGAATAGGTTTTGATGATCGCTTCCCAGAGTATTACGTATCTGTTTGTGCTAAAACCAGGGATAATATATCAAAATCAAATATTTGGAATGAAATAATCCGGAATCTTAAAGAGCTAGATGCTCAATATCGAAGATCACACAATAATTTCCCCCTTCTTGCACACCCAAATCAACCACTCGAGTTACTTATCAAACCTTACAACTCAATGCTCAAGAAAACCTTTCGAATGAACGTCATCAATAATAACAATTGGCCTAATCCCCCTAGAGAAGAAGGATGGATTAATCCTTATGAATGTTTCGAATGTATAGATGACATCATTCGTACTTCAGTAGTAGTTAAATATCTTGATGGAGTAAAGTATCTTGCCGACGACATATCAAAGCTTGCTTCAAACCTTTCAATTGGTTCTACCGTAGAATTGAAAGCTAAAGAAGAAGGGTATTATGCAGCACATATATACGTATCCCATGTAGAAGAAATTCCAAATATTGCGTGGGACACACGAAAGACCGAAATGCTATTTGAAATTCAAATAAGGACCCAGGTTCAAGATCTGATAAGGAGACTATTACATACGTATTATTCTGAACACAGGTTATCCAAATCTGAACAAAAAGATATTTGGCAATGGGATTATAAAAGTGATGAATTTGCGACCAGTTATATCGGTCATATTATCCACTACATTGAAGGTATGATTGTCGAGATAAGAGATAGTCAATCGGAGATAAAACCATGAAGAAAGAATTCAAACAATATTTAGATGAACTTCAGGCACCTGAAACACTCGTAAATCGCGTCGATGAAATAATCGGTTTCTATTCAGAGTTATGGAATTTTGATCCTAAAACTATATTTGTCACAGACTCAATAAATGAAGATGGGGCTAGGATTCACGATAGTTTGTTTCTCATTAATGACGCCGGTATTGCGGAAGCAAAAAATTTTTTATATTTAGACGACTTCGACTTCGTGCCAATTGATAAAATACTAAGTTGGAACATCGCAAGTAAAAATTACAACTTTATTGATGCGAATGCAAAATCAAGGGTTACTCTACGCCTCTTATTATTATCTAGTATTACTTTTGACATGAAATCAGCACAGAATAACTGTGACTACTTAATGAAATTTCATCGAGATTACGTCATCCCTCGGACAATTAATTAACCCATTAATAACGCAAGGACTTTTAAGTCCTTGGTAATTATTTTAAGTCCCATTTACAGATCCCAGTAGGGGTGCTCATCGAAAGACTGAGATACTCTAGTTCAATCTGTTTACTTTATGAGTAACTCCCCACTCCGGTGGGTTACGAACTTGTCCACTCAACCTGGGAGTTTTGTATACGAGAAGTGCCATTCTTATGACTTATTGCTGCGATTTCCACTTTTTTCGCAGAGCGCGAGAAGGCATATTCTCGAAAGCGATATTGGGGCGTCTTTAACGCACAAAGGAGAGCCCTCTCGCTCTCTCCTTTGTGTCTAGCAGGTGGTTGGAGCGGCGCAAGTGATGTGATCGCTTGAGCGCAGTTCTGAATTTAGCCTAATAAGTCGTTGCACAGAACGCCGTAAAAAGCGCGGCGGTGGTGAACTCTGCCGTTAGGCTCAAGCAAGAATCTGTACACGAATAGGAATAACACCTCTGTCCGGTAGATTAGGAGCCCAATCACCCTAGGGCTTTTAAGCCCCAGGTGCATAGCAGATCCCGCGTAATGCGCGGGATTATTGTTTTGATAACGGCCCTTATCGAAATAATATCTTAAATTTCCTCTTTACCCCTTGTTCGTATTAACATATATGCAATACTTCAATATATTCGATAAAATGGAGCTGATTATTCGACCCGCCTGCAAACATTTAATACAGGAGCTTTTCTAAATAATGACCATTGCAGCTTTATTTGTAGATCTACCGAATTTCTATAGCAACCTTTTACGGACTTCAATCGCAGAACCTACATTATTGAGAGAGTACGTCCTTAATTGGTTAGATTTCGATATATTGTCTGAATCTATCGCAGGCCAAGCATCACCAGTTTGGATCTTTTATTCTGGACGAAGACTTGGGCCAAGTTCATGCCGGATTGATGATAAGTATCTAGAAGAATATATTCGAAGGCTAAATAAATTGCGAGGCGTTACTGCTCGCGATGTTAATATTCCCGGCTCTCAGAGAGAGCCAGCCTCATATTTGTGTGAAGAATGTGGCCATGAAGGAATTGCTCAGTGGGAAAGCGAGAAGGGTATTGATGCCTCATTAACTGTCCACCTATTCGACACTTCACCATCTTGGGACGTCGCTTACCTTCTCTCTGCCGATGCTGATTTTGTACCAGTTGTTGCATCCCTCCGAAGATCCGGAAAAATAATTAATGGTGCTGGTTTTAGCCAAACATCCGAAGCCTTAGTAAGAGAATGTTTCGAATATATCGATTTGATGGAAAGCTACATCTTTGATGATTTTCTTTGTTTTTTATTTCTTCGTCCGCAAGGATTTATCCACCAATGGCTTTCATTTGATATCACATCCCTTGATATCTCTGATACATCAACGCTCATTGGAACCAAAGCCGGATGGACAGTTACTCCTATCGAGACGTTTGATGAAGCAGATTCATCATCATCGACCTTTTTTGCTCCTTCACGCCCTTACTTCCATCTTTCAATAGGTTTTGAAGGCCATGCTAATTTTGAGCCTTTACTTATGCTATTTAAGGATATACAAGGTGAGCTTGGATTCAACTATCAAGAAGACATCGATGGATTTTGGAAATATCAAATAAGTCTAAATCCGAGTATCTGGAAAAGTTTTCAGCGCAGATTGATTCAATTCGAAGAGCCGATCTTACAATATTGTAAAGAATTTGAACTATCTAGAGGACGAGGCTATTCGAGTGCGAAACAGATTTGATTTGGATTATTCATCATTAGCATCCTCGGCTGCCTTACTACTTGCCATTAGACTCATATTAGAATCTGTATACGAATAGGAATAACACCTCTGTCTGGTAGATTAACAGCTATTAAAATGGAATCACAAGATTCTTACACAACAATAACCCACTATAGCAAAGATTAAAACCATATCCTGCTTGTAATGTATTTTTTTACGGTAGGTTTGAGTCCTACCCGAGAAGCCTATTATTCGATCTGCGAGGGAGATTCTAATCTAGCGATATGCCTTTTACTTATTAGTGTGGGCTTTCGAGAAACCCCATTCTCGTAATGGATATTCTTTCTCCTATAAGCACAATTGCGTAATCCGGGCCATGCCGACCACCGATTCCGGTGCATGCCGACCACCGATTCCGGTGCATGCCGACCACTGATTCCGGTGCATGCCGACCACTGATTCCGGTGCATGCCGACCACTGATTCCGGTGCATGCCGACCACTTGCGTTCGGCATTCTCAAGAACACGCTGATTTAGGACAAGCAAGCGACGCTGGATAATCTTCACTTGTTCGGGCAT
>SDBU01002456.1_pt1 | contig 24583 bp, 18 predicted proteins | sample 2277071 | NCBI WGS metagenome assembly SDBU01 (sample SAMN10397929, study PRJNA504765) | marine sediment metagenome | isolation source: marine sediment core GS08_GC12, 126 cmbsf | place: Arctic Ocean: Gakkel Ridge, Loki's castle | collected 2008
CTCTGCCTGTCCTCAGCCTGGCGCAAAAGACACGTATCTTTAACTCTCCAAAGGGACACCGCCTGTTAGGGATCATCAACCCCATTGAATATACCGCCAACTGTTCGGTTGGTGCCTGCCATATGCACCCTAAGGAGAAAAAGATTTTAGGGACCCTTGAATTGGTAATTTCTCTTGAACAAACCGATAACGAGATATCAGCTTTTGAAAACGGTATCATCGTCCTGGCCGCTTTTGTTTTCCTGGGGACATCCGCTATTATTCTTCTCTTTCTGTTAAAATTTGTAACTCAACCCATAAAAAAATTGATCGACACCACTAATCTCATCAGCAAAGGTGAAAATTTTCACGATATAGATATCGACCACAACGATGAAATGGGTCAGTTGTTTAGAGCCATTAACCGCATGGGCAAAGAAATCAGTAAAAAACAGGCGGAGCTAAAAAAGCAAAGGGATGATATTACTCGCATGAAGCAGTTAGAAGAGCGGTTGGAAAAATCAGAATCAAAATATTACGCCATTTTCAACCATATCCCCAACGCTGTTTTTGTATTGGACATGGATACGCACGAGATACTCGACTGCAATGAAAGCGTGAAGGCTGTTTACGGGTATACCAAGGATGAGATTATAAAAAAATCCTTTCTGGATCTGTTCATCGACAAAGAAAGGAGTTATTATGCATTCAAAATAATGACTTCTGCTTACATAAAAGAGGCAAAACACATAACAAAGGATGGTGAAATATTTCCTGTCGCTATCAGGGTTTCTCCGTCGGAATATCCGGGTCAAAAAGTGCTGCTTGTTACCACCAGTGATATCACTAAACGGCTTGAGGCCGAGCAACAGTTAATGCATGCCGGCAAGATGGCAACCCTGGGCGAAATGGCTACGGGCGTTGCTCATGAACTCAACCAGCCACTGCAGGTCATCAAAACCGCAAGCAGCTACTGCATGAAAAAACTAAACGAAAACAAGCATATCGCTTATGAAATCCTTTATGACATGTTGGAAAAGATAGACAGAAATGTGAATCGTTCCACTAAAATTATCTATCATATGAGGGAGTTCGCCCGGAAATCGGATACAGTTTTAGCCCCAGTTCAGGTCAACGATGTGCTGGAAAAAGCTTTTGAAAATTTCAACCAGCAGTTCAAGTTCATAGGAATCGAGGTGGCCTGGAATATTGAGAACGACCTGCCCATGATCATGGCAGATCCTGACAGGCTGGAGCAGATCTTCACAAATTTGTTTTTAAATGCTATAGATGCCATCGAAAAAAAATGGGAGTATCAGGAGTATGCCGAAGACGACAAAAAAATTAAGATTAAAACAAACTTCATGAAAAATAAGGTACTTGTCGAAATCTGTGATACCGGCACAGGGATTCCCGAAGACATGGCAGAAAAGATATTCGAACCTTTTTTTACGACCAAGGAGGTCGGAAAAGGAACGGGGCTAGGCCTTTCCATCAGTTATGGTATTGTCAAGGAATGCGGCGGAGACATACAAATGACGTCCAATAAAGACGAAGGGGCCTGTTTTAGCATAACATTTCCCATACAGGATTTGAGTGATGAAGAAAACAATTTTACTGGTGGATGATGAAAAAGATATCCGTGAAGTTCTGAGTATATCTTTAGCTGATATCGGATATGAAGTGTACACGGCAGAAAACGGAGAGGAAGCCTTACGTGTTTTCCAAAAGTTCAAACCTGCTATCGTGCTCATCGATATTAAAATTCCGAGCATGGACGGCATTGAACTTCTGCGCAAGATAAAACACATAAATCCCGATACGGAAGTCATCATGATTACCGGCCACGGGGAGATGGACTTGGCCATAAAAAGCCTCAAGCATGAAGCAACCGATTTTCTCACAAAACCGATCAATGATGATACCTTGCAAATAGCTCTGGAAAGGGCTTATGAAAGAATTTCCATGCGGAAACAATTAATGGATTCCAACAAAAACTGGGCGATGTATGATGTGCTTATCAATGAACTCATTCAGGAAGACGTTATGGTAATCGGGCTTGGTCACCAAATCCTGGATATCAATGACACCTTGTTGAAAAAAATGGGTCTAAAACGCGAGGAAGCCGTTGGCCGACTTTGCTATGAGATTGTATACAATCAGGATGCTCCATGCTTCGGTGAAAATTATTACTGCCCGATAAAACATATTCACGAAACTAAGCAACCTGCCAAAGTAACCCACATACGCCGCGACAAGAACCATAAAGATCGTTATTATTCAGTCTCTTTTTATCCTCTCTTTATAGAAGGTGAGGTGGTCGGGGCCTTTGAGCTATCCAAAGACATCACGGAGGATATTAAATTTCAGAAGGTTATGATGCAGCAGGATAAACTGGCATCCATCGGTCGCCTGTCCGCCGGAGTTGCCCACGAAATCAACAACCCTTTGACCACTATTTTAACATCGGCAATGTTAATCCAGGAGGACATCGACCCGCATAACCTAATCTATCAGGAGTTGGAAACTATCGCCAATGAAACGTTGCGCTGCCGCAAGATCGTTGCCAGTCTGCTCGATTTTGCGCGCCAGACAAAACCGGCCTTAAAGCTTTACAACATCAACGATATAATTATTGAATCTATCGCCTTGACCAGAAAACAGGCGGCGTTTAATGATGTTACGATAACACATGATCTTGCAGAGGGAATTTCAGACGTGCATGTGGATAAAGGCCAGATACAACAGGCTATTATTAATCTGATTCAAAATGCCGTCGAAGCAACGGATTCCGGCGGCATCGTTTCGGTTTTCACTAAGCCGGTTGATCAAACCCTTCTGCCCTGGTACTATAAAAAATATTTTCCGCCTGATGAAGCAGTTGAAATTACAATAAAAGATACCGGAACCGGGATTACCGCAGATATTATGGATAATATCTTTGACCCTTTCTTTACCACCAAGGAAAACGGAACCGGGCTGGGGTTGGCCATTACCCACGGCATCATTGAACGGCACGCGGGGTACATAGGCGTGCAAAGTGAGCAGGGCCAAGGAACAACTTTCACAATCAGACTCCCCACGGACAAAGGAGACCAAGATGGCCCGTGATGACCCCCTTATCCTCGTCGTTGATGATGAACTGCCTATCTGCCGGAATTGTGTTAAAATATTGTCCAAGATGGACTATGAAGTAAAATATGCTCTGAGCGGATATGATGCCCTGAAGATGATGGAGGAGAAGCGGTTTGATGTCGTCATAACCGACTTGAAAATGAGTACCTTAGGCGGGATGGAAGTTCTGCGCCGGGTGAAAGAAACCTCTCCTGAAACCATGGTTATCGTGATTACCGGGTATGCCAGTGTCTCTTCGGCCGTCGAGGTGATGAAGATGGGGGCCTATGATTACCTTGCGAAACCATTTACCCCCCATGAACTCCGCAGCACCGTGAGTCAAGCCCTCACCAAAAGAGAATTGATCTTGCAGAACATTAAGCTCAAGCATAAAAAAGATGGCAAAACTTCATTTTCCCACCAGCTCATCGGCAGCAGCCCGCAAATTAAAAAAGTCATTAATATGGTCCAAAAAGTGGCCCCGACCGATTCCACGGTAATCATTTACGGCGAAAGCGGCACCGGCAAAGAACTAATTGCAAGAGCGGTGCACGCCAATAGCCAGAGAAAGGACGAGGTCTTTTTTGCGGTGGACTGTGGAACATTGTCGGGCAACCTTTTGGAAAGCGAGCTGTTCGGTTACACAAAAGGCGCTTTTACAGGTGCTCATAAAAACAAAGACGGCATTTTCAAGCTGGCACATCAGGGTACGGTGTTTTTAGATGAAATCAGCAACATCGGCCTGGAAATTCAAAGTAAGCTTCTGCGGTTTTTGGAAGGCCGCGAATTTTTGCCCCTGGGCTCCACGTCTATCCAAAAAGTAGACGTTCGTTTAGTTTTTGCTACCAATCAGAATCTCAAAGAAATGGTGGCCGACGGTACTTTCCGCGAGGATTTATATTATCGAATTTTCGTTTACCCTATCTCCTTGCCGCTGCTCAGAGAAAGGCAGCCGGATATTTTGCCCATCGCCTATCATTTTTTGAAACAGTGCAATCAGGTTATGAATAAAAATATTACCGGCTTTGATGACAACGCCGTCAGCAGATTAATTGAATACAACTGGCCGGGCAATGTCAGGCAATTAAGAAACGTTGTTGAAAGAGCCGCCATCCTTTGTGAAGCTGATCAAATTACACTTAAGGAACTTCCGCTTTTAGATGACATCGCCGACATAGATCAATTGATCAACCACATTCCTGCAACCAACGAAGAGCTCAAAAGAGTCAAAAAGGAGATCAGGCAAAAAGCGATTCTCAAAGTTGAAAGAAATTTCGTTTTGAATGCCCTGCAAAAAAACGATTGGAACGTTACCCGGGCAGCCCAAAGCGCAGGTTTGCAAAGAACCAATTTCCAGGCCATGATGAAAAAACATGGTATCACGCTTCCGCGGCAGCAAAAATAAATTTATACCTGTATATTTTTTTTATACGCCCTTTAAATTTGGGCTCCTTCCCGTTGAAAGGGTTTTTTCCTACACCCAGTCGGTGCTGGAGAAAAAACATTCTTTCGCATAAAATCAGATGGTTACCAAAAAAACGCCCCCGACGAATCAAGTCAGTATCTGAAATCGGATCGTCGGAATTGTATTATCCGCCTCTATGAAAAGTGTATATTTTTTTTATACATTTCTGCTCGATGGAACACACACCTTTATAATTAAATTCAATGATAACATGATGTTATCAAGTTTGGGTGGTTTTGGCATGTAACGTGCAGTTATATGATTTCAACAATGATTTGGTTTTTAAATTTGCATAAATTTTTCGAAATAAAATGTATTTAAGGAGGATAAAATGGCAACAGCAGCTAAAATAATGGTGGTCGATGATGAAAAACAGATTTGTGAAAATGTGAAAAAAATCCTTTCCAAGAATAATTATGAGGTGATCCAGGCCACAAGTGCCAAAGAAGCCCTGCAAAAAATGGCCCAGGAGTCGTTCGCTCTGCTCATATCTGATATCGTAATGCCGGAGATGAACGGCCTTGAGTTATTGAAACTGGCTAAAGAGGAATGGCCCCTTACCAAAGCCGTCATGATGACCGCCTATGCTTCCACAGATACGGCCTTTAAGGCGATTAAGCTTGGGGCTCTGGATTACATCCCCAAGCCCTTCACGCCCGATGAGTTGAGGTCTACGGTGGAAAATGCCCTGACCGGAAAATTGGCCGAAGCACCATCGACGGAAAAAGAAAAGAAAGAAATTGATATCATCGATCTCGATATTCCTTTCGACATCGATGAAGTGTCGCAATATACCAGTGACACCTATGCAAAATCCCTGGGCCCTTCGGACATGCCGGTTGTTGAAGCCGCACCCGAAACATTAGAGAATTTTTGTGAACTCGGAGATATGGTCTGCGAAATCTTCAAAAAGATAGGCAATACATGCAAAGGCGGAATGAAAACCGGAGAATGTCCCACGATAAAAGCCCAAAAGAAAAAGGCCGCCAGAGCAAAGAAAGCTGATGTCACTAAATTGGTAGGTATCGATTACCCCTTTAATTATGAAGAAGTGGTCTCAATAACCGGTCCCGAATATGTGCAGAATTTACAGCCGGGCGGCGTTACCTTCATGCCGTATGCAGAACTCAAACAGAGTGTTGCAAAAATGATGGAAGCAAAGCCCGAGCACACAGCGATTATCCATGAGTTTCCGCAGGCTGCTGCCGCGGCTGACATTTTGGTAATTGACGACGAAGTGGCGGTCAACAACAACATCAGAAAAATACTCGCCAAAAAGGATTTCACTATCGATCAGGCCGTTACAAAATCCGAGGCCCTGGATAAAATCGAAAATAGGAATTACAAACTTGTCTTGTTGGACCTGAAAATTCCCGGAGTCAACGGACTGGAACTTCTAAAAACTATTCACGATCAGCGACCGGATACCATGGTCATTATTATTACCGGATATGCCAGCATCGAGACGGCTGTTGAAAGCTCACGGCTGGGGGCTATCGGCTACATCCCCAAACCTTTTACTCCCGACGAAATCCGTAACGCTACAGAAAAGGCTTTTCGTCTGGCCGCCTAACCCGAATTTATCATGAAGCCCGGGTTCAAGCCAAAATAAATCTCCCGACCCCTTCCCGGGTCGGGAGATTTATATGAATCAGTCCTCCGAATTTTCTTCCGATTAACAAACAACTTTCAATGGAGCGTTATCGCTCAATTGAAATCATACTATTTCCTGCTCCAGTTTTTTGCTCAGCGACACCAGCTCAGGTGAAATTTTCGGTTTCGTCAGAATAACAATCAGGTCAAAACTTGCCTGTTTTTGCTCGCCGTTTTCCGAATAATTAAGGGTCAGGGGGTCTGCGTCCCGGTTCTTTTCCACTGACTGTGGTAAGCCTTCGATAATCTGAAGGCCCGTGATTTTCTCGGCTTCGGGAAGGAACTTTTCTTGAAAGGGTTGACAGGTAGGAGAAATCAGGGCCACCTCTAAATCTTTGGTTCTGTCAAGAGCCAGGATCGCTTCGTTCACCCCCAGAATCAAACTGGAAAGCAAATGAGATTCTTTGTCCTCCGGATGTCCCTGAACAATGGCAACACGTCCAGCCACTTCACCATCTCGAGGCAAAAGCACCAGCCCTTGGGTGGGTCCGTCGGGGGAGAGCATGCGTTCAAATTGCAGGTCCGTGATGACATCCGGGTAATTCCCGTAGCCCAGATCGGAATTGAAGGGGTGGAAGGCGTTGTCCTGTCCCCTGGTAATAACGACCTCGTCAAACTCCAGTTCCAGCTCTTCATCGGGGATATCAAAATCAATGGCCTCCGGCTCACATTCGGCCCAACACAGGGCGCAGCCCAGGCACCTGCGGCAGCCCAGGCAGCGCTTGGCCTCTTTAATTGCCATCTCTTCGGGGAAACCGGTTTCAACTTCCGTAAAATTTTCCCTGCGTTCATCGACTGAAATCTCCGGCATTTCCGCCCGTTCAGCCGGCACATCCGCAAATGGTATAATATAGCGCTTTTCTTTTTCGTAGATCATTTATTTGTTCCTCAGATATGTATGAATCCCTGCTGCCGCCTGTTTACCGCCGGCAATCGCTTCAATGGCGATACCGGGTCCGGTCACCACGTCACCGCCGGCAAACACACCCGGCACATTGGTCATGCCGGTTTGTTCATCGATCTCAAATGTTTGCCAGCGTGAAAGCTCAAGACCGTGCTCTTTGGGAAGAAAGCTCAAATCAACACTCTGACTGATGGCGGGTACAATGGTCTGGGCATCGATGACATATTCAGAGCCCTCCATAGGCACCGGCCGCCTGCGGCCGGATGCATCCGGTTCACCAAGCTTCATCTTGATGCACTTCATACCCGTGACTTTACCGTTTTCACCCAAAATTTCCACGGGAGCCGCCAGATACTGCATAATAACTCCTTCGTGTTCGGCGGCATCTATCTCCCAGGAGTTGGCCGGCATCTCTTTTTTGGTGCGGCGATAAAGAATGTAGACTTCGTCAAATCCCATGCGCCAACCTACGCGGGCCGAGTCGATGGCGGCATTACCCCCGCCGATCACGATAAGTTTTCCTTTGGCCTCCGGCAGGCCGCCCAAAGCCTGTTTCCTTAAAAAGGTGACACAGTCGATAACGCCCTCGTATTCGTCTTCACCGGGAATGCGCAGTTTGAGGCCGGTATGGCAGCCTGCACCGATGAACACGGCATCATAATCGTTTTGAAGATCATCAAAGGAGATATCTTGGCCGACACGCGTATTGTATTGAATCTCCACGCCCATGTTGCAGATCAGATCAACCTCGCGCTGCAAGAGTTTTTTGGGCAGCCGGTATTCCGGAATCCCCACCCAAAAATAGCCGCCGGGAACCGGCAGCGCTTCAAAAATCTTGATATGCTGATATCCGAATCTTGCCAGGTCGTGGGCACAGGTCAAGCCGGCCGGACCCGCTCCGATGATCGCAATCTTTTCGGAAAATTTTTGCTCGGGAGTTGCATAGACCGGTTCCATCTCCTGCTGCAGCTCCACATCGGCAGCATAGCGTTTCAAAAAACAGATGCTGATCGGTTCATCCAGGTACTGCCGATTGCAAGCTGTTTCGCAGGGGTGCGGACAGATACGGCCGACGCTGCCGGGCAGCGGAAGTCTTTCCCTGATTGTGGCCAGAGAATCAAGATGCCGACCGTCTGCGATTAAACCGACGTAGGCGCGGATATCCAGATTGACGGGGCAGGCGTCTTGGCAAACCGGCATGTCTTCTTTGTAGATATTGAATTCGCCGGTCTTCGGATTGCAGTAATCCACGGCCGTGCGGAAGCCCATACCCTCGTCAAAGTCGTCCAGCATGTTCACCGGACAGACCTTGATGCAGGCCTTGCAGTCGGTGCATTTACTGTTGTCCACCAGAAGACTTTTCTTTAGTATTCTCGTCTGTATGCTGCCATTTTCCCGGGAAACGTTTTTGAGATCACTAAAGGTCAATATCCGGACATTCTCATGGCTGCGAACCTTTTCCAAATCTGGATTTTCAAAAGCTTCATCCGGTTTAATCAGCCGATCCCTGGAAATTCGTTCGGCACCCAGCGTAGGAAATTTCTCCAGAATGGTTACCTGCATCCCGGCTTCGGCTTTTTCCAGAGCCGTCCGGACACCCTCAGGACCTCCTCCAACAACTAAAATAGCCTTTTCTACCACAGCCTTATACCTCTATAGTCCTTTACTTGTGGAATTAGTTCTTTTTATAGATTCTCTGCGTTCTCCGCGTCTCTGCGGTGAACAAAAAACTGCTATAACCATTATTTACCTGCTTGCCTAATGCTCGCCAGAGTTCGCAGCCAGTTGATACATTGGTGTGCGCCCGTCGACCTTTTCCAGTTGGATCATCTCTCTACGGTTCAGGGCGGTTACGTATCGAAAGACTCTTTGTGAAGGAATAGCCAGCGTCTCGGCCAGACCTTTCACGGACTGAACCCCCTCTTTTAATTTGCCTAAAATCTCCTGGGTCTCAAACTCTTCTACAATGACCATATCAATGGCCCGGTCAAACTCGTGCTCGGTGAAAATTTCACCATATTTGTTGCCGGATTCCATAAATTCGGTTTTTTTGCCGATCACCCAGCGCATTTTTTCGCCAACCAGCACCGCCTCGGCGGCTTCCAGCTTTTTAAAGATCTCCGGAGCTTTCAGCACGTCACCGCCGCCCCCAATGGGCCCCAGGCTTCGAATCCTTTCGTTGAACGTACTCACCAGTTCAACAAAGACGGCCGCCTCTCCTGAAGAACATTGCCGAAAGGCGAGGCGGTCCTCGTTCACACCGATGTGTTTGAAAAGTCGGCGGGTCATCTCTATTTTAATCTTGGCTTGGACATTGCCGGTGATATAGTGGCAGTCGCCAAAATGGCAGCCTATTACCATGATACCGTCAAGACCCTTTTTAAAGGCTCCGGCCACGATAGCCGGGTCGACCCGACCGGTGCACATGATACGCACCGTTTTTATCTCCGGGGTATATTGAAGTCTGGAAACTCCAGCTAAATCAGCAGCAGCGTACCCTCACCAGGTACAGCAGAATGTCAGTATTTTAGGAACGAAATCGGCCACTTTTCCCCCTTGATTACTTATCTATTGAAGAATTGTTTTTTTATTCGTAACCCTTCTTGGAATCTATAAATCCCAAATTCCAAGCATCAAATTCCAAATAAATTACAAATATCAAGCACCCCGCCAAAAAGACGGCGGGCAGGCAAATCCCAAATATTAAAGACCAAAACTATTTTGATGTTTCCTGTATTGTTATTTGAGATTTGTTATTTGGAATTTCTACTAACTCAACTACTCTGTGAATGAATGTCTTTGATGCTCTAACGCCAATCGTCAATCATCAATCAAAAAAGCATCTATCTGGGCTTCAATCTGCTCGCTTGTATACGAGTTAATGCTCAAAGCATGCTGATAGCAAGTGGCGGCGCACACGCCGCAGCCCTTGCAGGCCACATCGATTACATGAACCTTTCTCCCCTTTTCAGTTCGGCGAATCTCCATGGCACCATAAGGGCAGAGGGCCACGCAAAGGCCGCATCCCCGGCAGGCGTCTTCGTCCGTCAGCACCGAAATAATCGGCTCCACTACGACCGAACCTTTTGCCAGGGGAATTGAGGCCCGCGATGCCGCACCCAAACCCTGGGCAATCACTTCACGAATATTAGCCGGAAAGTGCGCACTGCCGCATAAATATACACCGTCGGTGGCAAAATCGAGCGGTTTTAACTTTACATGTCCTTCCAGAAAGAATCCGTTTTCGTCAATCGGGACCCTGAGAAGCTGAGACGTGGCTTCAACATCTTCCCGGGCGACCAGCGGTGTGGAGAGGACCACAAGATCGGCAGGCAGTTCCATTTCGCGTCCCAGCAGGGAATGGTAAACTCGAACCTGCTCTGATTCCACCTGGGGAGGCTGATCAGGATCGTAATGCATATACCGGACTCCTTTGGCTTTGGAATCCCGAAACATCTCCTCATTCTCGACGCCGTACATCTGCATATCCCGATAGAGAATCGAAACCCTGGCATCCGGAATTTGATCTTTGATCAGCATGGCGTTTTTGACGGCCGTTTGGCAGCAGATCCTGGAGCAGTAAGGTCTTTCTTCAGTGCGGCTCCCCACACATTGAATTATGACCACATTTTTAATCGTTGCATCCAAACCTTCTTTCAGAAGCTGTTCCAACTCAAGCTGGGTGACAACCCGCTGACCGTCGTAGCCGAAAAGGCCTTCGGGAACAAAGTTACGGCCACCGGTGGCGACCAGGACAACCCCGATATCAATGTTCTTCTTGCCACTTTCCGTCTCGATCATGACATCGAATTTGCCGATAAATCCCTGAACAGTGGTAACGCGTGCCCCGGTGAAAACGGTAATTTTTTCATTTTGGGTAACGTCTTTGATCTTTTTCTCAATCAACTCGCCCGCATCCGTCATGGTGGGGCCAAGTTTGTTGAGCTTGTTCAGCATGCCGCCCAAGTTCTTTTCCTTTTCAACCAGAACCACTTCGTATCCACGTTTGGCAAGAGCCGTTGATGCCGTCATTCCGGCAATGCCTCCGCCGATTACCAGGGCGCGGGTCTGAACCTGAGACATGATCGATTCCTGAGGTTCCAGCAAGGCCGCCTTGGCAACCCCCATACGGATAAGATCCTTGGCCTTGGCGGTCCCGTCTTCCTGCTGTTGCATATGCACCCAGGAGCATTGATCGCGGATATTGACCATCTCGAAGAGATAGGGGTTCAGTCCGGCCTCTTCACAGGAACTTCTGAAAAGGGGTTCGTGGGTTCGCGGCGAGCATGAAGAGACCACCACGCGATTGAGATTTTGCTCCTCAATCGCTTTTTTGATCTCGTTAATGCCGCCTTCGGAACATGAATAAAGGTTCCTCTGAACAAATGTTACATTGGGAAGCGTTTGGGTGTATTCGTCAAGCGCTTCCATATCCAGGTAGCCGGCGATATTTGATCCGCAGTGGCAAATAAACACTCCGGTCCTGACGTCATTCTCTTTATTCTCAGGCAACGGCTTTCTCCTCTTCCGACTTCAACTGAATTGCAACTTCAGCAGCACGCTCGGCGGCGCTGGAAGCCTGGGCCACAGATTCAGGAACATCCATGGGCGACTCTGCACAGCCGCACACAAAAATCCCCGGCACGGTGGTGTCAACCGGAGACAGGGAGCTGGTCTTAATGAAATTATACTCATCCAGTTCTACGCCGAAAGTCTTGGCCAGCTCAACAATCCCTTTTGTCGGCGCACAGGCGGTAGCCAGGATCACCATGTCGAATTCCTCTTCTTTTACCTGCCGCTGTTGGGTATCTTCATAAAACACTACCGGATTATGGTCGGTACCTTCCATGATCTCGCTGACCCGCCCGCGCACATAGGTAACATTAGAGTTTTTGCCGCCGCGTATTTTATACTCTTCAAATCCTTTGCTGACCGCTCTTATATCCATGCCGAAAATAGAGGATGTTGTCTCCGGCTCGTGCTCGTGGGCAATGATTGCTTCCTTGATGGAGTGCATGCAGCAGTAACCCGAACAAAACGGATAGAATCGAAAATCACGAGATCCCACACACTGGATAAAGGCCAGTCTTTTGGCGACGGTAAAACCCCCGGCCTTCTTTTGCAGTGCTTCCAGCGGTTCCAGAACTGCCAAATGCTCGGCATACTTATCAGCCCACTTCTTACGGTCCTCGTCATCCTGATATTGACCCTGCCGGCATTTTTCGTATACGTCGGCAGACGCTTGATCATGTTTCTTTTCAAATCTTGCCAGCGTTTTCTGAGATCTTTTGGCCTTTTTTTCCAGGGCTTCGATTTCGGCGACAACGGCTCTATCAGAAGGACGATCCAGGTGACCGTGAGTAGGGCCGCTGGCACTCAAGAGCCGTTCGAACTCCATGGCCGTGACCACATTGGGTAGTTCCCGGAAGCGGTATTCGGAAATCTGCGACGGATCAAAAACATCGTAACCGACCGCGATGATAATAGCGCCGACATTGAGACTTATGATCCTGTCTTCCTGATCAAAGTTGATGGCATCAGCCTGGCAGATCTTTTTGCAGATACCGCATTTCTTGCCCTTCAACTGGCGGCAGTAGTCGGGATCGATGGTGTGGGTCGAAGGAATGCCCTGGGCAAAATAGCTGTAAACCGCACTGCGGCTGCCCAGACCTTCGTTAAAATCATCCGGTACCGTTGACGGACATTTTTCGGCACAGGCCCCGCAGCCGGTACATTTGTCTTCCTCAACATAGCGTCTCTTTCTACGAACGGTGACGGTGAAGTCTCCCTCTTCACCTGCCACTTCCTCGATTTCGCTGTAGGCCAGAAGCTCTATATTGGGATGTCGACCGACATCCAGCATCTTGGGCGAGAGGATTCAGATGGCACAGTCGTTGGTGGGAAAAGTCTTGTCCAACTGGGCCATCTTACCGCCGATGCTGGGCAGTTTCTCCACCAGATGGACCTTGATACCCATATCGGCAAGGTCCAGGGAAGACTGAATCCCGGCAATACCGCCGCCAACAACCAGAACGTCTTTATTCATAATCGCTTTCCTTGGTTTTAAGTGACTAATGTTAATGGTCTCGTAAAAAGTAAAATATTTGATTTTTTACGAGAGTATTTTGTATTTGGTGTTTAGTGTTTGGTTATTTAACAAGCTGGTATGGCAGCATCTATTCAAACAAAACACAAAATACTAAATACCAAACACACTTCTTTCCTATCCTGTTTTGATTCGCTCGGCCACAAAATCAAACAAATCGGTTATTTCTATATCCAGGTTATAGGCCTTTTTGGCACACCGGAAATGGATCTGGCATTTGGGACAGGCCGTTACAACGGTCCCTGCGCCGGTGTCTTTCGCTTCTTTAAGGCGCTGCATCTGGATTTCTTTGCTGCAGCTGGAACAGTTCATCCAGCCGGAAGTTCCGCAGCAAACCCCGTTATCTCTGGAGCGCGGCATCTCTTTAAGTTCGATTCCGGGAATAGCTTCCAAAAGCTTGCGAGGTGCATCGTAAACTCCTGCCAGCCTTCCAAGCCGGCAGGGATCATGATAGGTCACGATTTCTTCTCCGGATTCCGCCAGCTGGATAGCACCTTCGCTTAGTTTGTCCGCCAGAAAATCAAGGATATGGACCGGTTCAAAATCGAGTTCGCCTAAATACTTAGGGTAGTATTCCTTAAATGTGTGATACCCTTCCGGACAGCTGAAAATCACCTGTTTGGCACCGGAAGATCTGATCACCTCCACGTTCAAGCGCGCCAATTGCTTGAACTTTTCTTCGTTACCATTCCAAAGCGCATCATGGCCGCAACACCTTTCATTCTCGCTGACCACCGGCTCCACCCCGCAGGTGTTCAGAATTTTCACAACATTCCGCGCCCCCTGAATTGATCCGGCATCGATATCCCGGAAAATAACATCAAAATAAGGCCTGCAACCTACAAAATAAAAAGTGTCTCCCGTCTCTTTGATTTTCCCGTCCTCGATCCAGGATAAGCGGTTCTGCTTAATGTTCTTGGTCTGGAGGGAACTGATGGTCTGCAGCATCCCGTTGTGCGCCGGCACCCCGTCATATCCCAGCTCGTGGGCTTCGTCGCGCATCAGGCGGATGAATTCAGGAAAATTGATGTCGGCCGGACAGCGGACACTGCACTGGGCGCAGGTCAGGCAGTCCCAGATGGTATCGTCGGAAAACTCCTCCAACTGATAAAGAGAACGCTCTATAATCTGCCGGGGAGAAAATTCAGGGAACACTCTGGAAACCGGACAGCTTCCGGTACATACCCCGCAGTCAAGGCAGTAGTAGGTTTTTGTAGTGTTTATCAGTTCATCGATCGTAGTCATTTACAATGCCTCATTTTTTTTAGTTCCTCAACGGTAAAATTAGTCTCTTTTGTGGCAAACTTTTTTTCATTGCCACTAAGACACCAAGGCACGAAGAAAGAATAGTAAAGAATCCTGGCCCAAAGGACCAGGTTTTTCAGGACTGAATAAATATATCCTTTGTGTCTTTGTGCCTTCGTGGCAAATATTTATTGGCCTTATCTAGGCCGCCTGTTTCAAGATGGAAGGTCCCAAAGATTTGACCTGCCCGGTAAATTCTCTGGCAATCTCAGCAAAACGCCCGCCCTCTGCTGACGAAATCCACTCCAGCCGCAGTCTGGCAGGCTCAATGCCAAGTATCTCGACCAGCTCCTGGGTCATCCGGAACATCTTTTCAGCCTTTACATTACCATCCAGGTAATGACAGTCGCCCATGTGTCACCCGGAGACAAGTACGCCGTCGGCCCCCATTTGAAATGCTTTAAGGATAAAATTGGGGTTTACCCGACCGGAACACATCACACGGATGATGCGCATGTTGGGCGGATATTGCAGACGGCTGACACCGGCCAGGTCGGCGGCCGAATAGGCGCACCAATTACAGGCAAATGTTATTATTTGGGGTTCGAATTCCTCAGCCATTAGGTAAATCCTCCCGGATTTGATTGATTAGTTAAATAGATCAGCCATCGGACAGTTTTTCCCATAATGCTTAATGAATTAGCGAGCGGTCTTACAGCGAAAACTCCCCGACCCCTCAATTAATTAAAAGCGGCTTCCACCATGGTTAGTACTTCCTGATCATCAAAATGCAGAATAGAAGCTGCGCCGGTGGGACAAGCCACGGCACATGAGCCGCACCCGGTGCAAACCGCCTGGTTGACCTCGCAGACCACGCGGTCTTCATAAAAGCTAATGGCCTGATAGGGACAAACCTTCAGGCACTGCTGGCAGCCTCTGCAAAGCTGTGCCTCGATATTGGAAACGATAGCGTTGCCCAGAACCGTCTCATGGGACAGCAGGGTAACCGCTCGCGCAGCCGCCCCCAGTCCTTGCGCAACAGCCTCATCAATCGGTTTGGGCGCGTGCGCCAAACCGCATACAAACACTCCTTTGGTGGCAAAATCCATGGGCTGGAGCTTAACATGCGCCTCGACAAAGAAGCCGTCCTCATTCAGCGACACTTTAAACAACTGGGCGATGGGATTTTCTTTAGGCGCTGTAATCGCTGTTGCCAGAACCAGTATGTCGGTTTTTATCTCAATTTCTCGTTGCAGCACATAGCTGGTGCAGCGGACATTCAGATCGCTTTGATCTTTAGAAACAATTAACTCCTTGTCAGAGTCATAGCGAATAAAGACAACGCCTTGGGTGCGGGCCTGACGATACAGCTCCTCCCGTAATCCATAGGTGCGCAAATCCCTGTATAAAATAAAAACATCCATCTTAGGCTTTAACTCTTTTAGTTTGATGGCATTTTTTACTGAATGCGTGCAACATACCTTGGAGCAGTAAGGTCTTTCTTTGATTCGCGATCCCACACACTGTATGAAGGCCGCCGAATTGATCTCATTTAAGGAAAGATTGTCATCGATGAATTTTTTATCCAACTCCAGCCCGGTCAGAACCCGTGGATCTTCACCGTAAAGATACTCGTCCGGCTTGAATTCTGCAGCACCTGTGGCAATAATCACCACACCGTGTTCGATCACCTGCTCTTTCCCTGCCGTCTCAACCGTGGTTTGGAAATTGCCCACAAATCCTTCTACCTTCTTTATTGCTGTGTTCGTAAGGATGTTGATGTTTGGATTCGATTCTACTTCATCGATGAGCCCGGCCAGGTTTTTCTGAATATCTTCGCCCTGCCAGGTTTCATGCAGATTTAAGGCCTGCCCGCCCAGAAAATCAAGCTTTTCAATGAGAGAGATGGGGTATCCCTGTTGAGCCAGATTCTTGGCCACGGTCATTCCCGCAAGACCTCCTCCGACGATCAGCGCAGACTGATTCATCGTTATTTCAGGATCGGAAAGAGGATCCAACAGGCCTGCTTTGGAGACCGCCATGCGCACCAGGTCTTTGGCCTTTACAGTGGCTTCCTCTTTTTGGCTGCTGTGGACCCAGGAACATTGATTGCGAATGTTGGCCATTTCAAACAGATATCTGTTTACTCCGGCATTAATCACCGTCTCTTGAAAAAGTCCCTCATGGGTGCGCGGCGAGCAGGCCGCCACGATAATCCGATTCAATTTTTGGGCTTTGATGACCGCGGTTATCTGTTCCTGAGTATCCTGGCTGCAACTGAAAAGGTTCTCGTCGGCATATACCACTCCAGGCAGGTTTTTGGCATACTTCACTACCCCGGGAACGTCGACCGTGGCGGCGATATTGGTGCCGCATCGGCAGACAAAAACGCCGATCCGCACGGGCTCGCCGCTAATATCGATCTCTGCGGGAATATCTTTTGTCTTGGTAAGGGTCCACCGTGAATCGGCCAGCTTCCTTCCCGCAGCCCCCGCCGCAGCACTGGCGTCGATAACCGCAGCCGGAATATCCTTGGGCGCTTCAAAAGCACCGCAAACATAAATGCCCGGTTTGGAGCTTGCGACCGGCTCAAAACTACCGGTATCGGCAAAGTTGTGACGGTCCAGGTCGACACCCAATTTTTGAGCCAGCTCCGTTCCCTCCCTGGTTGCCATCAAACCGATTGACAGCACCACGATATCAAATTCTTCTTCAATCGTCTTGCCGGTTTCGCCCACATAGCGAATAAGATGCTTGCCGCTTTCTTCAACGGGGGCAACGCTGGTGATCTTGGATTTGACAAAACGGACCCCCAGGTCATCCTTGGCGCGGTTATAAAACTTCTCAAAGTCCTTGCCGTGAGTACGAATATCAATATAAAAAATAGCCGTGTCCAGATCTTGGCTGCTGTGTTCCTTGGCCAGCATGGCTTCCTTGATGGCATAGGTGCAGCAAACGCCGGAGCAGTAACTTAAAGCGCCCGGGTGTTCGTCCCGTGACCCGATACACTGCAGCCAGGCGATTTTTCCGGGCTCTTTATGATCCGAAGGACGCACCAAATGACCGCCGTACGGTCCCGAAGCCGAGAGCATCCTTTCAAATTCCAGGCTGGTTACGACATTGGGATGCTTACTGTAACCAAAAGTATCAGATTCCGCCGGATCAAAGGCCTGGCTGCCGGGGGCGATGATGATTGATCCTACATCGAGCTCGACGATTTCATCTTCCTGCGCATGGTCAATGGCATCCACCCCGCAAAACTCGGTACAGATTTTACAGCCGCCGGTTTTGTAATGTACACACCGTATGCGGTCAATGATCGGGGTATTGGGAACGGCCTGAGCATACGGGACATATACCGGTTTGCGGCCTGTAAGACCCTTATCGTATTCGGAAGGAATTGTTTTTAATTCGTGTTTTGAAACATCGGCTTGAATTTTTTCCCAGGTGATATGCCCGGTCGGACAAACAAAGGCGCATGCTCCGCAGGCAATACAGACATCTGACTGCTCGTGAAAGGGCGTGTCGACTTTCATATCCACACCCCGTCCGGTCATGGCAATGGCGTTGGTGCCCATCCGCTCACATATACGCGTACAGAGACCGCAAAGGATACAGGCATCGTCTTCTTTGGGAAATCGCGATTCTTCGATACCGTATTTTTTCGACAAATCCAAGAGAATTGGTACATCCGGGCAGCGGGCCAACAGCATTTCAACTATAAGTTTGCGGCCTTCGTGCACCGCCTCGCTATCGGTATTTACTTCCATGCCTCCCCATATGGGGTAATTGCAAGCAGTAACGAAACGGGTGCGGCGTCCGTCAAAAAGCTCAACCGTACACAGACGGCACATGCCGGCCGGTTCTAAGGCTTTGTGGTAACAGAGTGTTGGAATTTCAACTCCGTATTTTTCAGCCACCTGAAGGATATATTGCCCTTCTTCTCCCTGGACGGTCTTACCATTGAGCTTGAAACTGATCATTGAGTTAACCTTTATGGTTTCGCAAAAAGTCACGAATTCAGCAGATGGCAACGGCCTCAAACTTACAGGCATCATAACAAATGCCGCATTTTATACACTTGTCCTGATCCAGCTGATGTGGTTTCTTCTTCTCCCCGGTAATTATCTGTTCCGGACATCTTTTGGCGCATAGGGTACACCCGGTACAGGCTTTTTGGTCTATTTCATAATGAAAAAGCGGTTTGCAAACACCGGCCGGACATTTTTGGTCCCTGATGTGAGATTCATACTCGTCACGAAAATAGAGGATGCTCGTCAGAACCGAATTTGGCGCCGAGGTCCCCAGGCCGCATAAAGAAAATTTCTGTAAGAAGCTCCCCAGTTCTTCAAGAAGCTCGATATCGCCTTCCCGGCCGTGCCCCTCACAAATTCTATTGAGAATTGTCAACATCTGCTTGAGCCCTTCACGGCAGGGATTGCACTGACCACAGGATTCTTCTTTCAGAAAATCGACGAAATAACGGGCAATGTCAACCATGCAGGTGTCCTGGTCCATAACGATCATGCCGCCCGATCCCATCATGGAACCCACTTTTATCAATTCATCAAAATCGACTCCCAAATCCAGAAATTGCTCCGGAATGCACCCGCCGGACGGTCCCCCGGTTTGCACCGCTTTAAATTTCTTCTTCCCGGGGAGGCCACCGCCGATATCATAAATAATGGTCCGTAAAGTGGTCCCCATGGAGACCTCGACCAGGCCGGTGTTTTTTATCTTACCCACCAGGCTGAAAACCTTGGTGCCTTTACTGCCCTTGGTCCCCATACCGGCGTACCATTCGGCACCTTTTGCAATAATGGCCGGCACATTGGCATAGGTTTCCACGTTGTTCAGATTCGAAGGATTGTCTCTGAACCCTTTTTCCACGGTATGAACATATTTAGCTCTGGGCCTTCCCACATTTCCTTCCAGAGAGGCCATCAAGGCGGTTGACTCACCGCAAACAAAAGCGCCTGCACCGGTAGATATTTTAATGCTAAAACTAAAATCAGAACCGGCGATATTTTCACCCAGCAATCCATAATCTTCAGCCTGCTTAATAGCTGTTATCAGGCGCTTTACGGCCAGAGGGTATTCATTGCGGGCATAGATAAATCCATGATTGGAACCGATGGCCACCGCGGCAATCAACATGCCTTCAATGACGCTATGGGGATCTCCTTCCAGGATGCTTCTATCCATGTAGGCCCCCGGATCACCTTCATCGGCATTACAGATAATATATTTTTCCCCTTTTTGTTTGGCACAGGTTGCCCACTTGATTCCGGCCGGAAATCCGCCGCCACCACGGCCTCTTAATCCTGATTGCTTAATAGTCTCGATGATTTCTTCAGGTTGCAGGTCAAAAAGTGTTCGAAAAAAGGGGAAATATCCCCCCCGGGCGATATATTCTTCAATACAGTCAGGATCGATATAGCCGCAGTTGCGCATAGCTACTTTTACCTGAGTATTGTAAAAAGGAATATCTTCTAAAAACGGAATCCCTTCCAAGGGGTCAACCACGTCAAGGGGATTTTTGATACTGGTTTCCAATAAGCTCCGCGGGTCACGAAGCTGTCCCAATATCCACTTGGTCTTTTTGAAATCGTTTTCAAGGTAGCCGTTGACGGCATCGGCGATTCTGTCTTCCGTGATATTGTTATAAATCACTCTTGGTTTGCCCTTTGCGGCTATTTCAACCAGGGGTTCTTTTTCACAGAAACCCAGGCATCCGGTTTGAGCGATTTTGATACCATTGCCCTCGGGAAATTCCTGCATGGCCCTTTCGAAGGCCGCCTTACCACCAGCCGCGATACCGCATGATGCCATTCCTATGATAACTTTGGTGGTATCAGGGTAGTACAGTTGGCTGCTGTATGCCTGGCTTATTTTTTCTAAATCTGCTGCCGATTGGATTTTCATGCTCTATTCTCTTACTTAGTTTCCTAATTATAAAATTTATGTTTTTTGTGGCGAAAAATTTTTATTCATATTTTTCCAAAACCTTTTCAACTTTATCAGCGCCGATGCGGCCGTGAACGTCTTCGTTAACCCTGATAACCGGCCCCAGGCTGCAACAACCGATACAACGCACACCTTCAAGGGTAAAACGCATATCGTCCGTGGTATGCTTGCCGTTTAAGTTCAAAGTATCCTCAATTCTCTCGCGTACCCTTTCACCACCGCGGACATGACAGGCGGTGCCCAGGCAGATGGAAATAATATTGCGGCCTTTGGGCTCCAGACTAAAGGTTGCGTAAAACGTACCGACACCATATATCTGGCTGTAGGGAACCCCAATTTTTTCAGAAAGATACTTCAAGGTGGGTTGGGGCAGGTAATTGTAGCGCCGTTGAATTGCCTGAAGAATCATAATCAGGTTTTCTTTATCATTGCCGAACTCTTCTTCAATGATTTTATCCAGCTCCATATAATCGATTACTACCTCTGCACACTTTTCTGCCGTTGGCGCACTTGCTTGGTTCATCTTCAAAATCCTTTAAAAAATAGCTATGCTTGCTCAGCGGATACTGCTTGGTAAACAACCGGGCAGTTTTCTACGCAACTGCCGCACCCGGTACAAAGATCCATGTTAATGCTGCGCGCACGCTTGCGTACTTTCACCTTGAAATTGCCCTCCTCGCCGGAAACACTCTCCACTTCCGAGAGGGTAATCAATTCAATGTTGATATGCCGGCCGACCTCGACCAGTTTGGGCGCAATAATTCACATGGCACAGTCGTTGGTAGGGAAGGTCTTGTCAAGCTGGGACATCATCCCTCCGATGGAACCGGATTTTTCAACCAGGTAAACATAATAACCGGCATCGGCCAGATCCAGGGCCGCCTGCATTCCGGTTATCCCTCCGCCTACAACCATTACCGAACCCGTTTTGTTCGTTGACATTTTTTTCCTTTAACCTAACCCGGACAAACCGGAATTAAATAAGATTCTCTCGCAAAGGCGCAAAGACGCCAAGATTCTTAAAAAATTTATCTTTGTTTTCCTTTGCGGGCTTTGCGTCTTTGCGTGAAATTATGAAACTGACATTAGATAATGTTATGTTTTTAGTCAACAGATATTGCAGCTAACAACTCTGCGTATCGGCTAAATGCGCAAACCGGGGGCACCTTAACCCCTATTTTTCATCATTCGGCCAAACCCTTAGATTATTTGAAAACAATCTTGCATAGCGCCGCATACAATACCACTAAGTGTCACCGGTTCATAGCACCAAATTTGACAAATATCAAGTTAGTGCCCATCCATAAAGACATTTGAGCACTAAGTAGTTTCCAAAAGGTTGCGATGATCTTGAACTAATTGCATTTCAGTGCTAAACGGTATTCTGTGCCGTTGCGAGTTGCGAGTTGCGGGTTGCGGGTTGCAGGTTGCGAGTTGCGGGTTGCAAGTTGCGGGTTGCAGGATACTGGATGCTGGATACTGGATGCTGAATGCTGGATACTGGTAACTGACCCCTGATAGCTGTTTGCTGATCACTGATCACTTTTCACCCCGTTAAATTCCGAAGGACCATTTATCTGGGGATGACTAATATCTCGCATCATGTACCAGTTATCCTGTATCATGAGGTTTAAATCTGCAACCCCCGCTGCGCACCGTCACCAAAACTATGGCACCCGTCCTCCGCAGTAGTCTGCTACGGAGGATGGATCGGCGACTTGCAGCGCTGGATGAATTGGGATAGGAATTCTAATCCACCGGGTAAACCTTTTCCCATCTGATCCCGCAGTCTGTGTTGCGGGAGTTTCATAAAATCGCAACACGATTTTATTTATGAAATTATTTGACAGCCACTGCCATCTTGACGACCGCGCCTTTGACGGCGATATCGAGGCGGTGATTCAGCGAATGAAGGCAGCAGGTGTTGCCGCGGCCATGATCGCGGGAACAACCCGCAAGCGCTCTGCCAAAGCCGTTTCCATAGCCGAATCTTTTGCCAGTTGCTATGCATCGGTCGGCATTCATCCCCACGCCGCCAAGGACTGTAGCGAAGCGACACTCAGTTTTTTCAAAAAACTCGCCCAAAGCCCCAAAGTGATTGCCTGGGGTGAGATCGGCCTCGATTTCAACCGCATGTTCTCCCCCCAAAAAAATCAGGAAACGTGGTTAATCCGGCAGCTTGAAGTCGCCGCCAATTTGAATCTCCCGGTAATATTCCATGAACGCGACAGCCGGGGTCGCCTAATTGAAATCCTCAAAACCGGTCAAAAAACGCTTCAAGCAGGGGTCATCCACTGTTTCAGCGGCAACAAGACCGAACTGCAACACTACCTGGATCTGGGCCTTTACATCGGTATAACCGGAATCTTAACCGTCAAAGGCCGCGGCGCGGATCTGCGTAAGCTTGTCCCCCTTATCCCGGCAAGCCGTATTTTGGTGGAGACCGACGCCCCCTACCTGCCCCCCGTACCCGAAAGAAATCACACCCGGCGCAATGAACCCGCATTTGTGCGCACGGTTCTGCTGAAACTGGCGGAGGTGCGCAACGAAGATCCTGAGGATCTTGCGGCAACAGTATGGCAAAACACCTGCCGGCTCTTCGGTATAGATGATTGTTGAAGCGAAGCGTAGGTCCCGCGCGCCCTGACTTCCTTGGCACGGCGTAGCTTTCAGCGGAGACGGCCGACCTCTGCAGTTCAAAGGTCTCTTAATTGGACATCAGATGCCCGACAGCCTGCTCCAGCCCATCTAGGGTGAGTTCAAACATGGGGAAAATTTCACGGATGGAAACAATGGTACGGGTAAAATCCCATTCACCTGCAGGAACAGGGTTCAACCAGACACAATGGGGAAAGGTTTGCGCTAAAAATTTCAGTTGCTCCATGCTGGGCTTGCCGCTGCGTTCATCCACATAAATCGACCCATCCGCAGCCGTCAATTCATAGGGAGCCATGCTGGCATCACCCAGCATGATCAGACGGGTTTCAGGATCAGAGGTTGCAAAATCCTTAACTTTTTTAGGTTTCCGGGTTCTGGTGGAATCCTCCCAGAGGACGTCGTAAACGGTATTGTGGAAATAATAGGTTTTCAGGTCCTTGAATTGATCGCGGGCATAATCAAAAAGGGTTTGCACAACCGGTATGTGAGGGTCCATGGACCAGCCGCCGTTATCGATGGCCAGAATCACCTTGAGGCGATCTTTTAAACTTCTGGTAAAAATAATATCGATTTCCCCCGCGTTTTTCATGGTCTGGTAAACGGTTTCGTCGATGTCTACCCGGTCCAGGGGACCGACGGGAATCAAGTTGCGCAGCCGCTTCAAGGCTTCTCCGATCATATCCTGGGTAAGGGGACCCCGCCGGGAATATTCCTTATACCTTCTTTCCAGGGCGACTTTAACGGCCGACTTATTACGGGACACGCCCCCCACGCGCATTCCGTCCGGATGATGCCCGGAATGCCCCACCGGAGAAGTCCCGCCGGTACCGATCCATGTCCTGCCCCCATAATGACGCTTTTGCTGATCCTTAAGACGCGCTTTAAAGTATTCGATCAACTCTGCGGGCGTCAGTTGGCTTAGCTCCGATTCATCCATGTCAAGGGCATCGGCAAGCTTCTTGGGATCTTTGAGCCACTCATCCAGCATGACCCTGGCAATTTCATCGAGTTCAATCCCTTCATATTCGGGCAATTCAGCCCCTTCAAAATGGTGAGCAAAAACCCGGTCATAGCCATCAAAATAGCGCTCGCTTTTGACAAGAATCGCCCGTGCGGATGTATAGAACTCATCCACGGAATTGATCAGCCCCATATTCAGCGCTTTTTGCAATGTCAGGAACGAAGTCGGACTGATCGGTATCCCGGCATTCTTCAAATTGTAGAAAAAATCAATAAACATAATAAAATCGTGTTACGATTTTATGAAACGCGGCTATGCCGCTCAAATGGCGAAAGACTAAAATTCCTATCTCCGTAGCCCCGCTGGTGGGATTTGCGCTACGCTCCATCAAGCTAACTAGTACCCATCCATAAATACATTTGAGCACTAAGGAGTTTCCAATTGAAGCTTCCCGCCCTGAAGGGCGGGGTTCTGACGTTCGTCAGTGCTTCGCGCCCGGTAAGGATTTTAAGCATATTTTATTTAGCTCCC
>SDBU01002457.1_pt1 | contig 24577 bp, 30 predicted proteins | sample 2277071 | NCBI WGS metagenome assembly SDBU01 (sample SAMN10397929, study PRJNA504765) | marine sediment metagenome | isolation source: marine sediment core GS08_GC12, 126 cmbsf | place: Arctic Ocean: Gakkel Ridge, Loki's castle | collected 2008
ATCAAGGGATATATCAAGCGGTTGCTCATCCCCTTCTTTAACTGTATCGAGATCGCCACGATCCAAAAGATACTCATATTCCTTTGATTCCGTCCAAGTGATGTTTCCTTCACCAATCTTTATTTCAATCCGCTGAGCAATGAAGGTAATCACATCACTTTGTGCAGGCGTTCCTGTTGCGCCCCAAGCCGGCGTGAACTCAATATTTACTGTCGAAGTTGAATCACCTTTCTCTGTCTCTGTAATGGTAACAATTGTGTCACCTCCAGTAAGAAGCGTGCCATCTCCCACGAGCAGACCGACATCTTGCTCTCCTTCGTCGCCAACAAATTCAACGAGCCAATCTACCGTAGGCCCTGGACCGCCTGAAACTGACACGTTATTAACGCCAATTGTTGTTAAAGCTTCCAAAGCACTTTCAACAACAGAAGCACTGGCATCATAGACTATATTAGCCGTTTCCTCGGATTCAAATGTAAGAGTAAAAGTTCCCCCACTGTCAGAATTATTGAGACTAACAGTCTGAGTCTCATTACGTTGATTTCGATCAGTAACCGTGTATGTGGTCACATTGTTTACAGTGTTAACTGTAAACCGCGCGCCAATTGGCACATAATCAATAACAGTTGAATTCAAAACAACCGTATTAATATCAACATCAGTATCCGTTGTGCCTGGAGTAGTCTCTGCAACAATTGCGGAGCCACTCAGGCCATCTTGAATATAGATGGTTGCATCTCTAAGCTCAATTCTAGCCACAATATTTCTCCTCTTGTGGAAAGTTTAATTTAAGTAACACCACCCAGGTGGCCAACTAGTTTTATTATAACGGCTAAATCTTTGGCGTAAAGTACTAGGTTTTATCCTTAAAATTTTTGCCGCATTTTTGATACAACCATATTTTTTATTATTCATAAGAACTTTTCTAGCATTAGGATTCTTATTTCCTGGTCTTGAGTTCTTTTTACAAGATTCCTTTGACCATTTTCTTGCTTTAGCCTTCGCGCGTATTTTCTCTTTGGCATCCTTACTATGCTTCTTACCACATATTATACTTTCAAGAACATTTCGTAACGACCGTCCACCATGGATTGTCGGATACGGTCTACGCGACTAATCTGCCCAAAGTGGACCAGTCTAATTGACTCACTGACCCCCTTCCGTTGGGTTAAACAGCCAACTAGTGAGGAATCATCGCCCGGGTCGGGGCCATATTTGTATATAGGGATACGGTTTGTCATAGCCTGTTCAAATTTCCCACCCCAACGTGCTATTCCATATGCATCTTCTTGACTCATCAACATCCTATTAGTTAATAGAATGTTAATATCAGTCCACGTTCTCCAGCATCCTTGACTAACTTCTCTGACGAGTGGACCGCTGACGCGAAGTTCCACATGATCTTCCCGCATTTTTTCCGGCTCACGTTCGTCAACGCCCTCAACCAGAAGCGGTAAACTGAGACCGTCTGCAATGCTTTTGAAGTACACCGAAATTGAAGCAAAAACCCACCGCGCCAGGTTTTCATTCAATGTTGTTGCCATCATTCATTACTCCGGTTGAACTGTGTGTTCTAGTGCTAATTGTTCCGTGATATGTGCAAAGAAAACTTGCTCCGGCCGCACACCTTTTACTTCTTTACAGATAATAGTCCAAGCTGCATGCTGCTCGAATTCTTCTATACTTTTGATATCATATCGTCGCCCATCATATACAATCCAATCATCATTCGTAAACTCATAGTCATCCGACATGTCTCTTGCATCAATAATAAACATTCGAGTTCCTGCATCATAAGAGCCCCCATAAACGAACATCTTATTTGCTGAAATTTGAGTAATTGATTGCTCCACTTCCCTAGCTATCTTCACAGGCAACACGATGCACTTCCGCACAATAGTTACTGACTTAGTAACTGTCTTCTCTCCAGTCTGATAATCGGTTTCTGTGTCGAGTAATTTATAGACATCTACACGATTACCATACTGTCTCTTCAACGAGTAGATAGTTTTACGAATAAACCGATTTAGATTTTGGTTACTCATCGTCAAACTCTGGTGGACTTGTTACTTGAACATTTTTTAATGCTACACAATTTATATTCATTCGTTGAACAATCTGCCCTACCCATTTCAAACATTCAGTATTTTGAGCTAATACTGTTGTTGATTTTTCTATCAGATCCATCATGATATTTTTTTGATAATCTTCAAGTCTTTCGACTCGCTGATTTAATCTGTCTTCACGCTTCCAATCACGCCAAATAAAGAAAAGAACGACGCCAATCAAAGGGCCAAAATTAGAGATTAATTCGGCCCACATATCAGGACTAAACTGTGCAAACATTCTGGCACTCCAATTACAAGTAAATCCTCTGGGGCTCATAAAGAGCCCCAGAGAAAAATTTCACTTAACCGAGCAAAACGCAGCCCAGATTAGCATCCAACACCGCTACACCACACAAAAGATCAAGAGTCACAATTGTGCCTTGACTGGTGATGTCGTATTGCATCGAAACACGCATTGCAACATCGTTGTACATACCAACGCTAGACCGGACACCGAGAGAGGTATTCGGAAGCGCTAAAGGCCGGGACACGAGAGCAAGTGCATTCTGATGGAACGCAAGGTTGAATGAACCAGTCGGACCAGGAAAAGCAGTATCAGCACCAGCCGTTATGGCAAGATCCAATGGACGATCTAAATAAATCGTATAGTCACTACCATCCACATATGCTTCAATAACAGTATACACACGCCGTGTAGTACCAGTACTAAAAGCAATTATCTGGCCCGCAACAGGCGGTTTAGTCGCCGTATAGTTTTCAACGACTAGACCCTTAGAATATCCAGCTGCATAGTTAGAAGCTAAGTCACATGCTTGGAACAATGTAACAACCGCTTGATTTGCACCAGCAATAGTTAAGCCAGATGCAATATTCAAACTGGTTGTTTGGCCGGTACCAGTAGAAGCTGAAACAACATGAGGTTGACCTTCACCCTCAACCCAAAGATACTCGCCTACAACTGCGGCATAGCCAGCAATTGTCACATTCATTGTCGTCTCGCCGATAGGCTCACCTTCGTCAAGCACGCCGTCAGAATAATCCACCGTTACAGATTTTGTTAGTGACGGAGTGTTCTGGTCCATGTAAGTATCAAAGCCTAAGATACGCCCAAGACTCGCTTCGCGGAGAGCGGTGCCATCGTCGCCGCGCTTCTCAGCACTGATAAACAACTCAGTTTGCAGCAAGTCCGTTTCAGACTGGGGCGAAAGAATTAAATTTCGACCAGTAGGATAAGCCTTGTTAACATTCATCTTCTCACGAGCCAGCAGGAGGAAATCTTTGGCATTACTGCCTGTCATCTCCATAAGCCGGCCAACCTTGTTGGCAATAAACTTATGTGTTTGCCCAATCAGCACTCTGTCCACTGACCTAGCAATTTGCATTGCCGCAGGCGTCAAATAAATATCGACTAAGTCTTGGAAAGACTTTGAGGCTTCACCATCCTTAATCGTGAACGACACATAAATATGCTGGTCTAAAGCGACCGGCACGTTCGTGCTGACGGCATCTTGATTTTCCACATCATCAGCGTCAGTTTTACGGCGTGTCGTGAACTCGGATGGTCGCCGAGTGTTTACAATGTCGCCAAAATTAGCGACTTCATCACTAAAATCACGGTGGACGAGACGGGCCATTACCATATTTTCTTCAAGGATGGCTAAACCCTCTTGTGCCCACAATTCCGGAATTAGCGCGTCATTGTCATTTGCAAAGCACGCAACAATAGGATCGGAATACAGAAAATTCATAATTTAATCTCCTTAGTTATAGTGCCCGATAAGGGCGGGTATGTGTTACCTAACATAAGGCAACTGCGTCCCAGATTTTTAAGTCAATTTCTGGTATATGACTAACCCGACTCTTGATCGGTTACTACTGCTTATACGGATTAAGCAGAAAAAATTCTATACACCTTTAAATTTTGGCAGGCATTAAGATCCCCGAAGACCTAAAGCTCCCGGATTATCTTTACGCATTTGCCGATACTGCTCTGAAGTGAGTTTTGTCACATCAATTTTTCCGCCGTCACCCGATGTGATGCCCCCAGTTGCAGCACCTGACCCAATACCACTTACAACGTTCGCGCGGAAAAGGTTACCATATAATTTGGGCAATTCCCTCATTCGTTGCACTGCTTCTTGAGGGGTACGTAAAGTCACAATTCGGTCACCGGTTTTTTCATCAATGTCCGGAAAATCAATCATCGGGACCATCTGATCATCCAATTCCTCACCACTCTCATTAGTGGCGGGCCGCATTGTTGTTACTGAACGAAGTAAGCCAACAATTTGTGTTGGGTTAAATGATTCTGCCGCAACAGCAGCATCTTGCAAAGATCGTTGGATAACAGAATCTTTGTACATCCGTTCCCACTTTATGGCCGATTCTTTATAACCTGTAACCTCTGTCTTAAACTGTTCCTGTTCTTGCTTCCGTTCATAAGCGGCTTGTTGCTCCTTAGTCCGAAACGTTTTCTGTAAATCTCCTAGCTCGCTCTCAAGCTTTTGGCGCTGCTCAGATGCTAAAGTCTTGTCAGCAAGCATATCTTGATAAGAACTTTCCAGTTTCTTATACTTTTCTTGATGCTTCCGGCGATCATCAGCAAGAAATTTATTTACATCATCCTGATTAAATCCAACCCCCTTTCCCGCTGCCGCTTCAGCCGCTGCTTGCCGCATCTCGGCGGCTTTTCGATCAGCCTCATCTCGGGCATGCTTAGCACCTTCTTCAGCTTGCTTTAGCCGTGCTTCAAGGCTATCGCCCCCACCACTACCATCACCACTACCATCACCACTACCATCACCATCGCCGCCCTCGTCGCCATCAAAACAAGCGAGAACAGGAAAACCATACAGCAACTCTTTACTCATAACATTCTCCTAACATAGGTTAGTAACACCCCTCGTTTGAGGTTAAACAAAACTAATCAACTCTACTTAACTTTATCTCGTCAGCATCCCGTAAGAATGGCTTGAGATATCTCCATGCAGTTGCGCTCGGAACACCATGCATAAGATGCTCAACTTGCGACTGGCTTCTTGCATAAGTCGTTCGCACAGACGCATACCCTTGGCTGACCACTCCAAGGTTTTCTATATCAAGGTCAGGATCAACTCCGTCTAAAAGAGCATGGGCAATCTCCCAACACGATATTTGAATCTGTATTGGCACATCAGTATCCTCGCCCCGCGGGAATTCCAACTCCTGCGCTTCCTCCGCTTCACGGATTTCAGCTTCTGTGGCACCAGTTTCATCGTAATAGTCATCAAATATGATATCAAAAACTGTCGCTTTAAATCCTTTGAAATTCAAAGCATCAATAATTTGTGTCGCCTTCATTAAAGCTTTAGGCCGGTCATCCGCAGCAGCATTATACCAAGCTTCTTCATGCAATCTCAAATTGAAGTATACATTCGCGTCATTTAGTGTCCCATAGTAATTATACATAATAATTAACCTTTTTCAACATAGCTACAGCCAGGCGGAAATAATCCTTAACTAGCGAGCCATTTATAGGTTCGCCCGCCTGCGTCTCCGATAATCCAAATCTTATTTGGGCTGTCAACAGCAATTTCAACTACATTATCACCTGCCGCCACTAATGGGTATCCAGTTGCCGCTGTCACACTAGAAGCAGTTCCCACATAAATAATCCCAGCAGTACATTTAATATAGATGCCTTTTAGTGCTTCAAAGGGTGCCTCAACAAGTAATTGCGCACTAGTACCAACAGTGCCAATTCCAGTTTTGAAATTTGATTTACATTGTTTAATAATGAGTGCCATTATTTTTTTCCTTCTCCGCGTTGAGATTTCTTAGTTGTATCCGTCAACGTAGTATCTGTGGCCTGTGCCCGTTCTTCTGTTCCTTCTTGCTCCGGTTCAGATGAGAGATCATCTACGCCCCGCGCTGCCGCTTTCCCGCCAGCTTCTTCCCGCGCCGAAGTTTGTGCCAACAGAATTCGAGCCGCCCTGTCAGCATGATCTTTACGCGCTTGTAAATACTCTTTTTCTGTAAAGCCGAGAGCCATTGAAGCAACTTGTTCGCCAACAAGACCAGCTTCTTTAGACCTGATAATAACATCAGGATCACTAGTAGTATATTCAGCTTTATCAATTTCAGTAAAGATCTTTTCCATTGTCTCAACGTTAATTTTACCGCCTAATAGTGATGTTACAATATCTTTTGAAAGTTCTTTTTTGACAGTGATGCCAGGAACAGTAAACATCAATTCAGAAAGATTTGAGGCCTCAGTAATACGATCTTGATCAGTTTTTAAGCTATAGCGATCAGGGTATTTAATTGTTGAAACTTGTTGCTTTTGCTCTTCACGATCTTCATATGCGGCCCAGTGATTAGCAATTTTTCGTTCGGCACCTTCTAAAACTAATCCAATATAGGACAAACCAGCTTCAAGACCTTGATCGCTCATTTTTAAGGCTTCAGCAGACGTGGCGCGTCGCCCAACTTTATTTTGAACTGCTAAGTTTACAAGTTTACGGATATCATCTTCAAGTTTCTCTTGTAGCTTCAAAGATGCTTCTAAAGGCTCAGATGATGGGTGAATAAATCCAGGTCGTTCAGCCTTTAGGTCATAAACACGCCCGTGTGTTGGACCCACATTCACCTCACGATTCGCAGCTCCTTGCCCACCTGAAGTAGCTGTGCCATCGGGATTAGCACCGTGCTTTAAGTGATCACCAACGGCTCGCATATCTCGTTGCTCTGTGTAGAACGGGAAATTAGCCTTCAAGGCATAGGCAACATCACTTGAAGTTAAATTAAGTAATGCTGCTTGATGTTTTACAACATCTTTCAAAAGACTGTCACCAATACTCAATAAAACAAATGGAATTCGCCGCAATCCCAATACTAGAGGTTTTTCAATTCCCTGCTCATTACCATCTGAATCAATTGGAGTTCCTGTGCTACTATAAAATTGAATATTAACAAAACCACTTTCTTTGTCTATCCACAATAACCGGTATCGTTCATATTCCCCATCTGGTAATTCAATAGAAGCTATATCATGGCTAGTGTAATCTAATCCCTTATCTCGTAATAGTAATGCTTGCAGCTCCGCTGGATCTTCAGGTTTCGTGGAAGCCCAAGAAAGAATATCTTCAACTTTATACCGGTATAAATAAGGGCGAACACCATTTACATCGGCTAATGTTTCACCTTGTGCCCGTGGTGCATCAATAAATACGCCAACTTTTCCCATCATAAGCAATTCTGTTAAAACATCAATTCCAATAAATGCATTCATACTTGTGCCGCGCATATCAACGCCGCCTAATTCGCCAGAAATAGCTTTCATATAAGCACTACTACCGCCTTTACGAATAATATCACGCATCCGTTGAAAAATCGAATTTCGGATATCATTTACAGCGGCTTTAGCGTATGTCGGGGTCGGAGTGATATCAACGCGACTATTAAAATCGTCAGTTGACTCCCGTTCCGTGAATTTCTTTAAGTTGTTTTGAACAAATACAAAACCCCCGTCATAACACTCACGCCATTCAAGCCAATAGTCTGAATCATTGCTTATAGAAGGATGACGTACATCAATTATACGAAACTTATCATTAGCCATCGCAAAGCTCCATATATATACTAAATGAATTCACTAAGAATGTATCTTCTTGAAATACTTCCTTATACTTCTTTTTTTGTTTTTTATCTATCATAAAAAACGCCCCACATTTTTATTTGTCACAATACTAGCCGCAAAGGGAAGGGCTATTTCTGCATAGTTCAGCGCATGAGCCATGTGGTCAGCGCCTGTTGTAATATAGGTGGCCTTGGGATTATTATTTTCGTCCTTCTTATATGTACGAGTGAGATTTTTCATGTGATCTCGAAATTCAAGACTAATATCCATTGGTAATTGAATTCTGTCACTGTGAAATCGCCCAAGCGTCGCATCTAACCAATTGGTTCGATCACATGTAGCTATAGGAGCCCCCTCTTCTTCCTCGGTTACTGAGACCTCTTTGCCTGATTGGCCTCTGCGATAACGACAAAGATGCACGTAGCCAGGGAAACGTCTTGCAAATCTTCGCGCGTCATTTATCTGGGGATCAGCATCAATTACACACCCAATTACCTGCCACAGCCTCATTAGTCTATCAAGTTCCGTAAAATCATCCCCTGGAACTTTCCCTTCCCAGAGTACTTTAGCGAATGAGGCTGCATTGATGTCATACCCATATTCGTTGAAAAAATACTCAACCACCACTATATGGTTCAATTTACCTTGGTCTACTCCCATTGTGATGACTCGGTCACCACCCGTAAGCGGCTGGATATTTGGATCACTCTTGGAGTAATTTGCTATTGAAGAGTCAAGCTCCTCTTCAGTTACTTGGCCGCCATCAGGAATAAAAGGTACACCAACTTTAGAATTATAAAATTCACACTGAGCCGCTTCATCCCCAAAGCCACGAAAATGAGCAAGCACAATATCCTTAGGTGTAACAGTATATGAATATAGTTGATTTATATACCACGAACGATGATCGCCATCATTATCGAAAGTTGCGTTCCATTTTCCTCGTGCCAACCAAGTTGGTTTGTCTTCATGCTCTAACTTATGTTTGCATTCCTTGCATTTTATATAACTCTCTTTTATTCTAGGATCAGTTATAGTTTCGCCACAAACTTCTAAACAATCAGGCCAAATTAACTCTGTCCATTTACTACAATGAGGGCATTGAAACATATAATGTTCTTGGGTTCCTTGTAAATATAGTTTATGAATTCCGTACTTTGGCACAGTTGGAGTTGAAATTGCCCACACTGATTTTTCTAAATGTCCGGATAAACGCTCTAAAGCTAACCAAATTTGTTTCTGGTCCATTTCATCTAATTCATCTAGAATCAAAGTTGAAACTGGCACAGATTTTAGATTAGAATCGCCGCGACTTCCACGGATATACAAGGTTATTCCGCCCGCTTGCTTCAAAGCAATTGTATTTGTATCCGTGAAAATTTGTTTCAAATACGGGCTATAAAGCAAAGCCACATTAAAGCGACCTTTTGCAAAATCACTTGCATTCTTTTCAGTTGGAAGCACATATAAAACATCCTTCTTACGAACATCAATCATGAAGAATGCAATATTGATAGCAACCTCTGTGATGCCCATCTGTGCTGCTTTCATAGCTGTATTAAAACTTGCTTGTGAATCATGAATTTCCCTGACCCAAGGATGATATTTATAGCCAAAGGGTCCTGGAAAATCTCCACCCATTATACGCCGGTGTGACGCCCACCGGGAACATTGAGCCAGCGTACGACTTTTCAACCCTTCTGCGATAGATTCACGGAGCTCTATTAAAAGTTCATCATTCATGCATGTTCTTCCGCATCATGGAACCAAGAATCAAAATCAGATTCAGAATCAGAATCAGAATCAGACTTAGGCTCAGACTTAGACTTAGGCTTAGGCTTAGGCTTAGGCTTAGGCTTGGACTTGGGCTTGGGCTTGGGCTTAGGCTTAGGCTTGGGCTTAGGCTTGGGCTTGGGCTTGGGCTTGGGCTTGAGCGCAAGCTCAAGCAGGGCTTCAGGCAAGGTCTCAGTTTCAAGCACGATCTCAGGCTCAGGCTCAGGCGCAGGCTCAGGCTCAGCTACGCCTTGCACAAGCTGATTAAATACTTCCTCATCGTGATCTTGCCACTCGTCATTCGTCCATAATTTATATGCAGCAAGGTTGTTACCGTCATCTTGCATAGCTAACGCAACGGCGAGAACATCATCGCCTGGAATATAGAGTGTATCAGAATCAGCAGTGCCGCGCTGAACAAATACCTCGCCATTGGTACGAAGCACCCTCGCAATAAATCTTGGATAATGGTGATATGGATTTCTTAATATCATTTATTCAATCTCCTTGATTGGTATCTGGCAAGGTTGAAAGTTACCACGCCGGCGCCAAAGGTGTAATGGGTGATCATCCTCAAGCTCGGTGTCTTCAAGCTTGTCTTTCTCAGATTGAAAAGATGGTTCAACAGACACAAGTAACGAAAGAAGAATTTTCAAAATTGCAGCCCAGTTTTCAATAAGCCAAGCCCAAATTTGTGAAACAATACTATCCTCATTGCCCTGTATCCAAGGAGCTCCTGGCACTTCTTTTTCAATGGTTGTTTTCCACACCATCACTGTCTTAGAATCGCGCGAAGCGGCCAAAATTCTCTGATAATCTGTATTACTAAGTTTGCCACGTCGACGTTGACGTTGAGCAACTCGTCGAATCTTACGCCCAAAATTAAAAGCAAACATTATTATATCTCCTCTAAATCATCAAGTGCTAAAAATAACTTAGCGATTCCTAATGATGCTAGACTCGCAACTGTTATAACTGCAAAAACCGATAAAGAGAAATCTGTCAAAGGAAAAAAATCTTGCTGCCCCCAGACTATTGCAATTGCAAACCAATGGCTTAAACAATAGGGGCAATGAATTAGCTTGCCGCATCCTAGCTTTGATACAAAAGTTCTCAAAGGTTCCATGATATTTGATTCAGATATTGTCATGGTTATACTTGAAATAGCAAGCCCAGTCAACAATATGTCAATAAATGTCATAGTTATCAATTTCTTCCTTCTTATTCTTCTTCAAAACCTCACGAATTTGTGCTTCCACTCTCTTCTCAGTTTGCACACTAATTCCTGTGATTCGTTTCACTTCTTTACTACTAGTATAAACAATGGCTACTGGGAGCGCTGCAATTTTATTTTTTCGCGCCATTCTTCTATTTGCATCAAAGTCTACAACAAATACATCGAATCCTTCTTTGCTCAGCTTATCTCCAATAGCCTTCATTCGCGGACACGCAGTACACCAGTCTGCTGCCCATATGGTCAAATAATTTGGTGGGTAATTTATCTCTGGTGCAGCTTGGTATTTGACAGGGATATATTGGGTCTCACTACCCTTTGCCATAACTGAGACATAAATTATTCCTATTACTATCAAATATTTTAACCACTTCATACTATTTATTCTCATCTGTATATCGCCAACCGAGACCTTTGTGCTTTTTTTGTTTGCCTTTAACAGTTCGGTGTATACTACTAAGCGTAAATCCTGCTCGACCTGCCGCACATAAAGATTCAAATTGTTGCGCAGTTACACCTGTTGCTAAATCATAAGATTCTACAGGGTTACGTCTCTTTTCACTGTATTTAAGTAATCTTTGTAATTCCTTATCAGTACGCTTCCTTTTTTGTTGGACTATGCTCATTCTTTGTTTTGTTTCTTTTGAATATTTTATACCTTTACGAGTTTTACTCATTCTTTGTTTGGTTGCTTTAGAAAGCTTTGCCCCACTTGACCCTTCACCACCATTCGTATGATTACACAAACATCCGGTGCCCACATCTCGCCGCCCGTATGTTGATATAAAAATTTCTTCAATCTCAAATGCTTGTTGTTCGCTAAGATTCTTATAGAGAAAAACTATTTCTGGTTTAGCACCTTTCGCTAGCATATGTCTCAATTTATTATGAAAGTGCGTATTTCGCTTTAAGTAACAAGGGCATAGATGTTGGTATGCGCGCATGCCTTTCCCTTTTCCAATGTAAAAAGGCTGTCGGCCAAACGGATCTATGTATGCATACACATAGTATACGCTACCAGAGTTTATAGTCATCAATATTTACTCGGGGGTATCCCACATACCCACTCAATGCAATACTATCGCCTTGTTTCGTCGCAGAGTCAATAGCACTTGCGTCTGCCCAAAAACTTCCCGCCGGTTGATCGTGGCGAGTGGGGCCACTAATCCAATTTCTCCCCCAACTATTAACGAGTAACGCACCTGGACGTTTGGCATTGTCATCAATGCCCAGAATTACCATCGAATGATTCCAAGAACGACGCGAACGCTTAAGAAATCCATCTTTATCGCGTCGAGAACCTGATTTTGTCATCTTAAAACCTATACTGCTGCTTAGTGCTACTGGGAAACCATTTGCAATAGAATCCCGGCACTCTTCCCAAGATCGAACAATAGCACAAGTTTTAACTGGGTGTGCGCGGCAAAGAGGTTCAAGATCATCTGGAACGCCTGTCTTTCCAAGCCGTCGTGCTACTGAACCACTATAATCAGTGTAATCATATTTTCCATCTAAGTAGGGTTGCCGGAGTAAAACGCCCCATTCTTTGATAAACTCAGCGGCCCAAACTCCAACAGAGCCACCGCCGCGAATTTTACCCTTACCGATCTCGACGCGCGAGCCCGCATAAATAATTTCGGTTGCACATTTCTTAACCCATCGTTCAGGTTGGCTGTGCATTATAATGCGCACAGCAGTTAAGACATCAATGCCGAGTCCGAATGAGTGTCCAATACAATCATTACCTACTTGACGATGCGGCACTAAAGGGCCTGTCAACTCTTCAAAAAATTTATGAAGCAAAATGATTTTACCAGCACCAGTTCCTTTGATGTGATAATTCTGCTGACTTAAATATGGTCGCTGGCAAGTCTTTACAAAATTTGCGCGAGCAACTGAATCATCAATCCAACCACTGTAAAGTGGTTGCTCTGCCCCGTAACTCATTTGGCCAGTCGCCAATAGCCCAGTGGTAATGACAGTCCGTTTTAGCATTTCGCGCCGGTTCATTAGCAATTCATTCACAGTAGAGATATATAATTACGCAAACCCTTTGCAATATCCAACCATAAAGCTTCATGCTGCGCTGGCGTGGAAAGTTTACCCTGGCCGGCTAACTTTTTCATTGATGTTTGAAGCTGTTGTAATACAGGCATCCACCCAGAAAGAGAATCTCCAACCGCGGCTCGATTAGCCTCCGCAGTAGCCTCAATAATATCACTGGCCTCTTGTAGAGTACCAGCACTAATTTGCACGGCTATACGCTCGAAACTTACAGCCAGTCGTTCCGCTTCATTTGCTGGACGCTTATTAACAGAACACCAGTAAACCACCCACTCACTTAAACTAGCTTGAATATCTGGTACAGTGAGTGGTATATCTGGAATAGGGGGACCTTCAACCACCAGTGTATGAATTGCAATATCAATTGTGCCACCATAAGCACCGGCTACGATAAACGTGTATGTCCCAGGCTCGCGAGCACAAAATACGGCAAAACGGCCAAAGCATTCAAAATCAGTTGTTTCAGGTACCATGACCCACTTAAATGACTGTGCGACACTTTTTGATAAGTCAAATCGAACAAGTTCCCCAACTTCAGAGATAGCTTGAGCATTGATTACAATTTGGGCTTCCTGTTTAGCGTTTGTTGCGGGTTGTGGGTTGTCAAGGAGATTATTAGCAGGCTCAACAGGAAGTGCAGTTTCATCGCCTTGCGGGCCTTCGTAAATTAAGTCACTGTCTGTGTCTGCCTCTGTTATTGTCTCCGTTACTGTCTCAGTCACTGTTTCCGTCACTGTCTTCGTCACTGCAACTGGTGGTGATAGCGTATTTGATACTTGTAAATAAGGGCCAATTAACAAGCCAAAACTTACTACAACTACAATTAACCCTATAATAATTTGAAGTCTCTTTTTCCAATTCCACATTTTCTTGCCCTCAAAAAGGAATTCTCACCCTTGTAGCCTTACCAGGCCATCGAATTTGCATCTCAACAAAGCAATCTTCACAAATATGCATACCGGCATACTTGACAATTTTACCGCAACCACAGACTGGAAGTTCTTGCTGATCTAGCTGTACTTCCATGAGGCGGTTAGTCGCGGTGGAGTCTGACTGCTTGTAATTCTGTCTATAATATCCCCGGCGTCTTAATGCTTGTCTTAATGCTCGTCTTAATCTTCGTGACATTATTTTTCGCAATACATGTTAATACTTTAGGAACTCTTAAAGAAAGGCTCTAAAATTGCAAGATCTGAAACTGATAAAACTTCTTCAGTATTCTCTAAAGCGGTGATAGCTGTTTCAAAATCCATATCAATCAATTCTAATTCGGACTCAATGCCTAGGATTTCATTGAATTTTTGAATATACTCTCGCCCTTCAGGGGTATCCATTTCTAGTTGTACGTCGCCCTTCTTCTCCCCTGTAATATCCCGCAGCAATGCGACACGTTGATCTTCAATAATCTTAAATTCATCAGTAATCAATTTTGTGTATCTCAAAATTTGGTAAGCGATTTGTGGCCGCATGTTAATACCAGCAAGTTTTCTCCATACATCCATTGACTGAATAATATTTCCAAGTTTCATATCCAACTCTCCCCTGAGCCATATCGTAATACTTATGTCTTTTCCAGTAATTCCGCCGCCTGCATCTCTTCAATTATCACCAAGTCAGCTTCGAGTGTTGCGACCTGAGTCAGCAACTCCTCCCTCTCACGCACTAAGTTGTTGTATTGAACACTTCTGATAACAATCTCTTCCGTGATGTCATACACCGCTTCTTTGGGCGCAGTTTGAATAGTCACTCCCTGCTTATCTAAATTGACTACCTTTATCCATTTCTTAGTCATGATATCCCCTATGAAGTTGGTGCGTCGTAATATGGCGTCCAGTATTCCGTGCCATTGATTTCTTGCCTGGTAAACCCTTGGATAGAATTCCCGGCCGTCCAAGTGGTAATATTATTGGCTACGTTTGCTGCCGACGTTCCTTGGAAGTCGATGAATGCCTTGTCGGCATCATTTTGATCAATTGTGATAGCTTGCTGGCCTTCGCTGGCGCCGGTTGACACCTCAAAACGAGCATCGGGAAGTATTTCGCCAACTCCGACCCTGCCCGTACTTTTGATAGTCATCCTTGGTAATAACGCGCTAGACCCAAGTGTCTCAAATACTAAATCAGCGTCCGTAAAAGTTTCGTATACTGATTGGGTAATTGATCTGATTGCTCCATATACGTTTAGGGCATCATTGTTAGTGAATTCCAAACTTCCAATCGTATCGCCCGGATTAATAAACTGGTAGCTCAATTGTAATTTTGGATGCTTAGCGGTCAACCCAGTGATAGGCTTCTCAATCCTGATAATGGTATCAAGCAGACCGCTTCCATTAACTAGAAGTTGATTGGTTGTGGGAAAAGTAATAACTCCTGTATCGCTAGTAATTTCTGCAACGTTTAAGCTCTCCTTAATAGCCACAACGCCCAAATATGAAATCCGAAAAAACGGATCGTTGAAATCAGAATCAGTGCTTTTTCCCACACCAATAGCAAACGAATTTGTGTTATAGACATATCCAATAGACCACGGGAATGTCAAATAACGAATCATCGTTAAATACTGCCCGGATGCCGCGGGCTGAGTCATTGCAAAACTGCCATAACCCGCGTCGGGGGCAACGCTAGTATGGTAAATCGCAAACTTATTACCTACAGTAAGCGTCACCCCAGCCTTTGGTGGTGCTCCAATTCCAACTTCTCCTACTGTATTCACAATTACTGACTGGTTGGGCGCTCCATCACTTGCGGATAGTTCTGAGTGTCGATGCAGCGTATCAACCATACTGTCGTCAGTAAGGGACGTCAGATTGGCCCCTGTCGCAGTTGTATCATGAGTTGTGCCGCCGCTCGTTCCAGTAGGGGCGTCAAAATATGGCATCCAGTATTCCGCGCCATTAATTTCCTGCCGTATGAATCCTTGAATAGAGTTCCCCCCAGACCAGGAGGATATATTATTAACAACCGAAGCTGCCAAAGTTCCCTGGAAATCAATGAATGCTTCATCTACATCATTTTGATCAATAGTGAAAGCTTGCTGACCTTCCGCAGCTATTGTCTCTACTTCGAGACGTGATGCAGGAACAGTAGAGCCTATGGCAAACTTACCATCACCAGTAAACCTCGCCACTTCTGCCATTGAGCTGCCATGCGCTCTTGTTTTAAATTTCAAAGCATACCCATACCAACCATCAGTTTCAGACTCCTTTTCTGTTGATATAGAAGCACCTGTAGTAAACACTCCAGTTGAATTATAAACTGACCCGAGCGTTATTCCTCCGCCAATATTAGCCACGGTGTATTCGCGAGTATCATTAAGTGCTATGCCTCCGCTGCCAGCAGAGTAAATCCTCAAATTAGCATTATCAATAACTCCCCCACCTGAAGATGTATTGTCATCTCTTCCAAATAAGATTGTTCCAGAACTAACAACCAATTCAGATCCAGGGGCAGTTGTCCCTATACCCACATTGCCAGTTACATCTACACTCAGTACTGCATCTGGTGTGCCATCACTAGCGGATAGCTCCGAGTGCCGATGTAGCGAATCAACCATACTGTTATCAGTGAGAGACGTCAGATTCGCACCAGTCGCAGTTGTATCATGGCTAACGATTGTGCCCGCGAGAAGATTATCGTGCGATAGCTTTCCTTCTAAACCAGAGAACGTAGTCTTCTTATTAGCAGCAGTTACAGTGATATCCCAAAACGGAATAAAATCTCCGGCCTCAATTGCAGCATTAGTTAGAGTTTTAATATCAAGGTCTATAGTTCTGGTTAGTGTAATGTCGCCGCCGCCGCTAAGCCCTTCGCCCGCCGTGATATCTACTACGGAATGCGCAATGTGCCTATCAGCCTCATAGTTCAAGAGGCTGTTATGATTAAGGGCTGCCTCGAAATTCGTAAAGGTGATTTTCTTATTTGTAGCTGTAGCTGTGATATCCCAAAACGGCACAAAATCACCTGCTGCAATTACAGCAACAGCCAATCCGTTGATATCCAAAGCAAGCGTCTGGTTTCCATCAATCGTTCCGCCACCAGTCAAGCCGCTGCCGGAAGACACCGATACCGCTGAATGATCAATATGATCGTTTGAATCGTAGCCCGATAGGCTATCATGCGCAATTTCTCCATCGTTTGTCGTCAGCGTAACGAAGTCTCCGCCGTCCGCATAGCTGATCCCTGTGCTAGTTCGCAAGGCTCCATCACTGGAAGCATTTCCAAGGAAGTCGGGAGTTGCGTTCGTATCTACGGCAACCTTCCCGCCAGCAATTGCGTCAAGCAGCGCACCATCAGCAGAAATGTCCCGGCCGTCGATTGTGATCCCGGCATCAACTGACATGTTGCCAGTCAATGCTTTAGTGCCATCTTGCCGTAGGAAAATTGTAGAAAGCACTTCACTGCTTATTGGCACGCTGAAATGCGATGAAGTCGTTCCTTCACTATAGAGTGTTATTATCGCGTCATTGCCTCCGCTGACACCGTTAGCAAAGAACTTAACAACTAAGCGATCAGTTTCATTGATATCAACGTCCGCAGTTAAAGTTGCATGTAAATTGATTGATTCCTTGGATGTAATAAGACCTGAAATTTCAGAAGTTACTCTAAGTGTTTCTGCGCCTCCAGGGTGCGTTCTCGTATATATTTCAAAATATATCTGAACGTCTCTAGCGCCCCCTCCTGTTTTTTCGGCATGCACATGAACTGAATAGATACCATGCTCTAAATTAGTTACACTAGGTACACCAACTACTGTGATCCATTCAGTTAATGCTTGCCCATTAGTTTGAGTGATAGACCCAGTCGGGTCTGAACTTTCAGCTTCTCCGGTATGCTGATCAACCATATTGAAATAACTACCGATGCCTGAAGCGGTATCAGTTAAGAAAAATTCCTCTATGAATGATATCGCCGAATCTACATACTCTTTTGTTGCGAGCTGATTTGACGCTGTGGGGTCCACTCCAACAACTACGCCGGTAAAATCTCGTGTTCCGTCTAAAAGAGAATACTGTGTGTGATCAACACCCGCACTGTCAGAAGTAATAACGATGAGATTATCAGTATGCGTGAGAGTAATGCCTAGTCCCGCGATTAAACTTTTGTATTCAAGTACCGTGGCATCATTTGTTACGCCCAGCAATGTATTAGATGGAAGTGATCTGTCAGGTGGAAATTGGGGTAGCATATTTACTCTCCAGGTCGCTTACCAGGATCCAAAAGTTGACACTTTTGTGGTATACAGAATGCGCGGGGAGTCTTAGTGACTCCAGCCGCGAAAAAATATTAACCAATAAGTTTCCACGTGAAGAATCTTAGGATCACATTGACGCCGCCTTGAAGTGCAATAAGCATCGCAACTAATTCAGCATTGTTGCTAATAAGCTCTTGACCAGCAACATAACCGATCACGCCCGCTAACAATGTGAAACCATTGATCCAAATAGTTTTAGATTTCCAAAAAGATTTCATGCTTTTCTCCTTTTCCCATTTTATAGGAAGCAAACATTTACAATTAGGACATTTTTTATGTGTTGTCACTAAGGCTCTTTTGAGCCATGCTCAATAATTGTTTTAAGTTTCCACTGGCGACCAAAATGCCGTGATCATCCAGAATAAATACATGTTCCGGAAAAGCATTTACAATAATACGACCAGCGCGACAAATACGCTTAAGCTTCAACCATCTAAGGAGTCTATTAAACATAGTATTCTTCCTTACAGTAAATGAGTAAGTCCCATTTGTGTCATAAGTTCAGTATACATACCATCTGTAGAATCATCGATAGCAGCTTGTAAAGCTAAAGCTTTCAAGGTTCCTGGTGCTGGTAAATGCGGATTGGATTCTCTTGATACCGCTGTGATGCCTGAAGTAGTTCCCTGCGGCGGCGGTGCAGATGTAATTGCTCCCATTGCTGTTAATGCGGCTAATGCTCGTCGAGCTGTTTGGCCGTTAGTGGATATTGCTGGAGTAGCAGGTGTGCCACCTTTGAGATCCACATCAGTGATAATAGTTTCCGTGTGATTTGCTCCGTCAACAGAACTGCCATCAAAAGTTAATACAACAGCATTAGTTGACAAGGCCCCGCCAGAGATAGTAATATCCCCATTTGTCCAGCCGCCGAAGCCTGCACATGCAGTGTTAACTATTCCTTCAATAGTTGCAGCGTTTGCATCGTAAGTAATATTTGCTGTGGTGACCGCTGCTTCACCATCCACATTGATCGTAAGAGTATAGTTGCCGCTTTCCACAGTCACAGGATAAATTGCAATTGAATGAATTTCATCAACTGTAACAACGCCCTGATTTGTTGTAGTCACAGCACCAACACGAGAAGCTGAAGTAAGATTAACATCATAAACTGTTGTGTCAGCATGATTGAGTTCATCAACAGAACTGCCATCAAAAGTTAAGATAACAGGATTAGTAGTCAGCGGCCCACCAGTAACAGCAATGTCGCCATTTGTCCAACCACCAACATTACCGGTACAAACTGTATCAATAGCTGTTTCAATAGTGGCGGCATCAGCATCAAATGCAATATTTGCTGTAACAGTGGCACCAGTGCCAGAGATATCCATGTTAACTGTGTAAACGCCTGCTGTGGTTGTAGTAGGAAAGATTGCTAATGAATGTATTTCATCAACAGCAGCCACACCTGGAGTTGTTGTAGATGGGGCACCAGGACCAGTAGTTCCGCCACCAGAAAGATCGACATCATTGGCTAATAGTTCAGTGTGATCCGCGCCAGCAACAGATGCGCCATCATATGTAAATGTAGCAACATTAAGAGTTAAGTTGTCAACACATGCAACAGTAATATCACCGTTCACCCAGCCGCCGACGTTACCAGTACAAACTGTATCAATAGCTGTTTCAATAGTTGCAGCAACAGCATTGTAGAGAATGTTTGCAGTTGTAACAGCTGATTCACCACTCAAGTTAATTGTCAGCGTAAAGTTACCCCCAGTTGGAGGGCCTGTATGAACCGCAAGCTCATGCACTTCATTCACAGGAACAACACCTTGATTTACCGTAGTAACGTCGCCAACACCACCACCATCAATATCAGCATCCGTAATTACAACGGCGGTGTGATTAGCGCCAGCGACAGAAGTGCCGTCATAAGTTAAAGTGATGACATTAGCAGTTAGATTATCTGTTCCTGCAACAGTAATGTCTCCATTTACCCAACCACCAATGTTGCCAGTACAAACTGTATCAATAGCTGTTTCAATAGTTGCAGCATTAGCATTGTATACAATATTCGCAGTTGTGACAGCTGATTCACCGCTCAAATTAACTGTAAGCGTAAAGTTACCACTAGTTGGCAGGCCTTTGTATACAGCAATTTCATTCACTTCATCCACAGGGACAACGCCTTGAGGAGAAGTAGTCACTGCGCCAGTAGAACCGCCTTTTAGATCAACGTCAGCAATGGTGACTATTGGGGTGTTTATGGCATTTGCAGAATTACCATCATAGGTTAAAGTAACAGTGTTAGCTGACATGTTATCAGTGCATGTAACAGTAACATCACCATTTGTCCAGTCAGTAACATTGCCAGTACAAACTGTATCAATAGCTGTTTCAATAGTTGCAGCATTAGCATTGTAGACAATGTTTGCAGTTGTAACAGCAGTTCCACCGATGTTAAGTGTGAGTGTGTAGTTTCCACTTGTTACAGTGGGAATAAAAGTCGCAACTGTTTGAATTTCATCAGCTTGCTCAAAAGCTGCGACGGCTCCTTGATCACCACCTTGAGTAGCAATAAAGCGATCAATTTGCATATTAATGACACGATCTTCACCAACACTACCGTCACTGTTGCCTGAATCCCATGCCGATGCATTCGCAATAAGAGTTGCATATATGCCTGTCATAATTATTTTTCCTTGTTTTGTTGGACGGCGATAGCTGTGACGACTCGCTCACTAATACGGTCAACGATTTCTTCATAGCCATCAACGTTCTGTAATTCATCGACGAGGATGCTAACAATTTCTTGACCTATTGTAAAAACAGAAGCTTTGCTCAGCAGACTACCAAGAGAGATTTCCATCCGGTGGCAAGAGCTAACTAGCTTTTCAATAGTTTGTAAGTAGGTATTAACATTGGAGAAGGCCGCAAGCATATCGCCGCGGTCACCTTCCTCAACCAGATCAAGTCTAGTTTCAACCATTACACGAGCCAGGTATATTTCTTCGCGCAACGTGCGCACTTCTTCAATTCCTGCTTGGCGATTGAGTCTTGCTTGTAAGTCAGGATTGCTCAATAAATAGTGGCGTACACGTCTCTCGTGTAACTCAGCTTGGCCAATATGAGCATGTGCTACACAAAAATCTGAGCCTGCAATAGATCGTTTGGGGCATTGCGCGGATGCAGTGACAGACTGGCATCGCTGTGGGTCTGCTTTATCACAAATTGCTTCATTCATAAAAGATTCTCCTCTATAACTATAATAGTCTAACTTTCATTAAAAACAACCTAAAATCCGGAAAAATCGTCAAAATAGTTAAAATAGTGCTAAGCTGCCCCTCGGCACTATGTGGATAGGATTCTGTGTGGATAGGATTCTGTGTTTGTTGTAGCTTGTCGTTTGAAAAAATAAAAACGGGCAACATTTCATTTTTAAGGCTTCAAATTTGTTTGCACTAGTCAAATTGACCCTGCCGCTGCCCTCGGATTAGATGACGCGTCAAGAAGCTTGTAGGTTGTTTGTCTAGTTGGCGAAGGGCAAGATGGTAGACACACCCCCATACGGGGGGCCGCCGTCGATATTCTACCCACCCCCCGCTGACGACCCCGTCGACCCCGCCACCCGCAACCTACAATCATCACAGTACCAAGTACCATACTTATCATTACCATCATTACTATCATTGCCACTGGTACTATCACTTCCACTGATACTATCATTTATGGCATCAGCACTTGTAAAGATGATCTGATCGATGATCCTCATATAACATGGATATTCTGCTGATATACACGGTCTTTCTTGTCGCTGTCCCATTGACAGTGGCAATATGCTTTACGGTCCTTTTCAAGGTATTCCATCCCCCTCCATCTGGGCCCAAGACAACTGGCATAACTATCGCTTGGGCTAGATATTATGATCCATTCAAGTCTCTGTTAATGAAGCTTGTCGGAGGGAACACAACCCTTGAGGAAGCGACCCTCGAATTGGCTGATCTGTCACTAGGTGAGATCGCATTGGATGTCGGCTGTGGCACTGGGACACTTTCGATCTTGGCCAAAGACCGGGTCGGTAAGAACGGTCAGGTCCATGGGATAGACGCATCACTCCCCATGATCGAATATGCAAGGAGCAAGGTTTCCGGATCCGACCTGGATCTCCAGGTTGGACTGATAGAAGACCTCAAATTCCCCGATGATACATTCGACATAGCATTAAGTTCTCTTATGATGCATCATCTGCCAAGTGCGGACCTGAAAGAACGCGGACTCGCTGAACTCAAGCGCGTATTAAAACCCGGTGGACGCCTTCTGATAGTGGATTTTGAACCCCCTACAAAGGGACTGCTAAAATACATCCTGACCCTCATGTGTGGGCATCACATGATGGGAAACGATATCCATCAGCTTGTTTGCCTTGCTGAAACCGCAGGCTTCAAAGAGGTAAAGGTCGGAAGGACAAGCCATAAGATACTCTCCTTTGTCAGCGGCAGGGCTTAATCGATATCGATTATATTGTCTGCGATATTGTTGGCATGGTCCCCAATCCTCTCAAGGTCCCTGATTATCTCTATCAAGACTGTATGATGGAGCGGTCCTGCGATATTTACACAATCAATAGTGTATTTTTCCCTCAGCTGGCTGTCCAAAAGGTCCACTTCGTCTTCGATGTTTCTGACCTGTTCTGCCTCATCCACCTTTTTTGACTTAAGCGATCTGAGAGAGGTCTCGTATGCCAGATAAGCTTTATCAAAGAGCATCAGGATATCATTTGCCTCCTCATCTGACAATGTACATTCCGACGCTTTAAGCTCTACAATGGCTTCACATATATTGTTGGCATGGTCTGCGACCCTTTCTATGTCTATTATGCTGTTCCTCAGAATATTGATCCTTGACTGCTGCCAGCTTTCATCGCTTTTCACGATGATCCTGTTCAAAAAGAGCTGGATCTTCCAAGTGATATCATCCACGATGTTCTCTGTTTCCATCGCATTGGACACAGATGCCATGTCATGTTTCGCTATCCCCTGCCTCGACCCGGTTCAATATACTTTGGGCTCTTCTCCCTAACGAGTGGGTAGTTAATCAAAATAACAATTTATAAATAAAGAAGTTATGATAAAAAATATTCTTGCATAAAAGTCAAAGATGTATTTCATTAATTTATGGTCAAACGCAAAAGATTATCAGATGCATATCGCTTCCCGGGATTTCAACCTCAGCAACAGGTAGTTGGAATTTTCGGTGATCCGAAAGCAAGAGTCATCAGACTCAAACGAATTGAAAAAAAACTCATTGTCCAGACTGTGGTCGGAAGCATCGGAGCTTCTATGACCACAAAATGCGACGTGTAAGAGACCTTTCTTGTGGAGACACGAGAATTTACCTTGATTTGGAAATCCGTCGCGTAAAATGTCAGGAATGTCATAAGGTGACACAAGAAAGATTGGATTTTCTTGCCGACAATCCGTTCTACACAAAACGGTTTGCGATGTATGTAGGCAGGCGGTGCCGTACATCGACCATCAGCGACATTGCCAAAGAACTGCACTTAAACTGGAAAACGGTCAAAGACCTTGAGAAACAGTATATGCAAAAACAACTTCGTAGAGCTGGTAAACCCAGACCCAAGGTTATCGGTATTGATGAGCTCTCGATTGGGAAAGGTCATAACTACCGGATTATCGTCAGCGATTTGGAACAGTGCCGTCCGATCTGGTTTGGTGGTCAAGACCGTTCCGAAGAGAGTATGAATCAATTCTACGATTGGCTTGGGCCCAGTAAAAACAAGCGTATACGACTTGTTGTGATGGATATGTGGAAAGCCTTCGAAAACTCCACGATCAGGAATGTTCCTCATGCGGCAATCCTCTACGACAAGTTCCATATCATTCGGCATCTCGGAGAGGCCATTGATACGGTACGTAAAACCGAATATGCTCGTTTGTCCGGAAAGAATCGTAAATTTGTCAAAGGACAAAAGTATAACCTGCTATCTCATCGATCCAATCTGACACTGACAGGCAAACAGGCACTGGATGCTCTACTGGCTGCCAATAAACGTTTGAATACAGCATATATTCTCAAAGAATCTTTCGGACAACTGTGGAACTATCGTTCAGAAACCTGGGCGCGAAAGTTCTTTGAGAATTGGAAATCCTCTTTACGATGGCAACGACTGAAACCGTACCAAGAGTTCGTTAAACTCATCGAACGGCATTGGGACGGCATCGCAGCTTTTTGTAAACCGGAAAATAAAGTTTCTCTTGGTTTTGTTGAAGGTCTCAATAATAAAATCCGGGTTATCCAACGTCGCGCCTTCGGCCTTCGTGATGAAGAATATTTATGTTTGAAAATATTAACATGCACATTGCCTGAAATCTAATGACCAAATATCTATATTTTACCCACTTGATTGGGAGAAGACCCGTTTAAAGAATATAAGTAACATATAATCTCCGATTTAATTCCCCCTTAGCAAAGGGGGTCAGGGGGTTGTTTTAAACGTAATCTTTTGAAATATGTCAATGCTTTACATCCCCTTAGTCCCCTTTTTTAATCGCGCCACGTCGCAGATCCCGTTTTGCGGGATAGGCGGATTCGCCTGCCCCGTAAAACGGG